>MDSZ01104906.1_pt1 | contig 28714 bp, 15 predicted proteins | sample 811201 | NCBI WGS metagenome assembly MDSZ01 (sample SAMN05326647, study PRJNA326480) | marine metagenome | isolation source: seawater | place: Indian Ocean: North | collected 2010 | reverse complement strand
ATCAATATCAGGATACGGATATCATAGTAGACAAATATTTGATTACTTTTTTAATCAAAAAAACACTAAAGTCTCTTGTGCAATTTTGCCTTGGGGAAATACTTCTTGGTTTGTTAATGATACTGCTGAAGATGGTTTGATCGGAAACATTATGAACGCGGCAGTTGATATAAAGTCTATAACTAGTAATGAATATGACTTAGCAATTCACATACAACTACCAAATGAATGGAATACAGCTTTTGCAAAGAAAAACATAGGCGTTTCTGCTTATGTTGAAACTGATATATGTTCTAAAAAATGGATTGACAAAACGCTATCTATGGATTTAGTAGTAGTACCCAGTAAGTTTACTAAAGATATTGTAATAAATTCTTCATCTGATGATCATCAAAGAAAACTCTTAGACAAAAAAATAAATGTTGTAGCTGAATATTATCATTATAATTTCGATAAAGAAGAAAAAAATGAATGTTTAAATCTTAATAGATTACTTGGAGATATAAAAACAAAATTTAACTATCTTACAGTAGGTCAACTCACTTCAGAATCAGAGGACTGTGATCGAAAAAACTTAGTTGAAACTTTAAGATATTTTTGTAACCATTTTAAAGATAACGAAGATGTTGGTTTAATATTAAAAACTTCAATCGGGAGATCAACAACACGTGATAAAGATAAAACTAAAGATATTTTTAGTAGTATTATAAAGCAAATAAAAGGAAATTATGAATATCCTAAAGTATATATTATGCACGGAGACTTATCTATTGATGAACTATATACATTATATTCACACGATAAAGTTAATTGTTATTTAACTTTAACAAAAGGTGAAGGATATGGCCTGCCTTTATTAGAGTCAGCTCGATGTGGTTTGCCTATTATTGCAACTAATTGGTCAGGGCACTTAGACTTTTTAGAAAAAGACTTTTTAGGAGTTGATTATGATTTAATATCTATTCCTGACGAAAAAATTGATAATAACATTTTTGTTAAAAATTCAAAATGGGCGAAAGTTAAAAAAAGCAGTGTTATAAATCAGTTAGAAAATTCATATAAAAATCATGCTAAAATAAAAGAAGAATCAAGAGAATTAAAAAGTAAAATTATTGCAAATTATTGTAAAAAAGAAGTTTGTAAAAAATACGATAAAATATTTAAGGAATACTTATAAATGGATTATTTATCAACAAGTTATTTAGAAATATTATGTATTTTATTCTTTACTTTAACAATTTTTTTTGGTTATTTTTGTATAAAATTTGCTCTAATTATTATAAATATTCAAGAGACTGTAGAAGAATGTCTTAATATTATCGATGAAAAATATACAAAAATAATTAGTATATTAGAAATACCTTTGTTTTTTGACAGCCCAGAAATTAAAAGGATGCTTAGCGAATTAAAAGATGTAAAGCTTTCAATACTTTATATTGCAAATAGATTAAGCCCAAAAGACTTAAGATTTAAAGAAGAAAAGGAAGATAATGACGAATCAGATCAAAAAAAAGGCTAAGTCTAAAAAAAAAAGAAATTACTATTTCACTAATGTTACACAAGAAAAAATAGTTGAATATCAAAATTGCACTACAAAAAGAAAAAAAGACTTGCTGTATAGTGAACATATACACCCAGCATTTACCGAGTTAGTTCATAATTTAGTTTCAGTATATAAATACAAATCTGCTAATGAAAGTATTTTACATTTAAAATCTGACTGTGTTGCTTTTCTATTCGAAACAATTCATAAATGGAATCCAGAAAAGGGAACAAAAGCATTTAGTTATTTTAATGTAGTAGCAAAAAACTGGCTTACTATAAATTCTAGAAGGCTTTTGAAACATGCCAGAAGAAGTGTATGTATAGATGTTCCAGAAGATTTCACGTTGGATGAGAAAAAAAGTTTAGCAGAAATCGATATAGTAATGTCTCACGAAGAAGTTATGCTTAGAAAAGAAAAATACAACACTATTAACGAAATGTTTTGTTTTATAAAAAAGCTTCTCAAGGATGATAGAGATATAAGATGTATAGATGCAATAATTCATGTATTTAACAATATTGACAGTCTTGATTATTTAAATAAGCGTGCTGTTTTTGTTTACTTAAGAGAAATTTCAGGCTTAAACAGTTCAGAATTAAGTTCTTCTTTGTCTAATATACGTAAACATTACAGAAAAACTGTTGGTCCGAGTAAGATGTTTGATTGGTTTTGAGGTATTAAGATGAATGATAAAGAAATAGATAACATTTCAAAAAAAATGGATAAAAATGACGCAAAAGAAAATCAAATTAAAAACTTTGCTGATATTCTTGACACAATTGATTCTTTAGAGGATAAAAAAAAAGATGTTGTGGAAGGAAATATATGAGAATGCACTAGAAGATAGAGAAAAGTCTAAGTTACTATTTAATGATGCATATATTTCTATGCAAGGTGGTGTTAATGAACACATGAATATTGGTTCAATAATGTCAAAATACATAGAACGAATGAGTAAATCAAACGATCAGATTTTAAAATTAGCTGAACTTATTGCAAAAGAAGAAGAGAAGTCTGAAGCAATATCGTCTGATGATATATTTAGTCAAATAAATGGATAGATTATGTTTATAAAATCAAGAGTATTATATATTGTAGGTAATCATGCAGGTGATTCTTTAGCAATAGATGAAGATCTTATTGAAATTGGAATTAAGAATAAATTTTTCAATAAAAATCCTAATATTTTATCAACTAATGCTTATAGTAACTTTTTAAATAAACTTCCGCCTGAGACTGTTTTTTCTGTGTCATTAAAGGCAGAAAATAATAACAATAATGAACATGAGTTCTATATTTCTATTCCTTTTATATCATCACATTTAGGACTCCCAGTTAAAGTAAATGAAATAGTATGGTTACAAGAAATAAATAGCGTATCCAATACTGAAAGATTTTATGATATTAATTCTTGTTATCTTGGCAGAGCACATAGTTTTTTGACAACTGAAGATTCTGGTTATTGTTATCATGATAGAGAAGATAAAATATTTAAAGTTGATAGGAAAAATTTTAATCATTCGAGATTTGAAAAAGACAAAGACGCCAAAACAAAACTTGAAAATATGAAAAATGCTACCACTAAAGCAAGTTCTATTTTTGAACATTTGACAGTCAACGATAGCAGCGAGTTAAATTATATAAAAAATAAAAACGTTTATTTAGAAAATAAGATAAAAAAATATGCCTTAAACCCAACAGCTAAATTTAATAAAAATCCAGAAGATTTAGTTGTAAAGGGAACCTACAATAATTTAATTTGCTTGAACAACGAAACTGACGTTATTACAAAAAGCAATAGATACGGTAGCATTGATTTAATTGCGGGACATAGTCAGTACGCGAGTGTTTCACCTCCAGAAGAGTACTCATTTGACTCACTCGATTTTAAAAACAATAAAAGAGCAGAAAAAATCAGGGTAAATAAACATAGCGTAGATCTACTAGGGGCACAGTTATGGAATGGTACTCATTATGAAACTATAAAGTCTCCGCTATCTTTTGTCAACGAAGGTTTCTACAAAGTGTTAAATTTTGATAAGTTTAATCAGAATGTATTGAAAGATAATTCTAAGAAAAACAAAAACTATACTTTTGACGCAGCCTGTCTAAACATTTCAGAATACAATGAAAAAAGCATAGAAATTCAAAAAAATAATTTGCTTACTATGAATGATATTAATGAAAGATATTTGGAGCTTGGATTATCTTCAAACTTAAAAGATCAAGGCAAGTTTTTTAATATAACAACAGCTTCTATTAATCCAGATATTAGTAGAAACTTATTAGATTCATTTCTAGGTGGATCAAACATAACTGGTATCGCTGATAGTATTGTATTTTCTACTCACAGCAGTACATATTCAGAAAACAATAATATAAAGTTAATACAAGTCAATAGTAATGATAGATATTCATCCCAAATATCTCTTAATAACTCAGGAAATATATTGTTGGATGGCCATAAAATTTTAATTGGTTCATACGAAAGACTTAAGAAAAAAGAAAACGGAAAAACTGCCTTGGTTTACTTGGGTCATAGCAATGAAGCTCAAAGTTTAGTCTTAGGTGAACAATTAAAAGCATATCTTGAAGAAATGTTAGACGTATCCAGAGAAGACATGCAAATTACAAAAAATCTTTTTTTAGAGACAAAAAATTCCATAACAAATAATAACAAGATTCTTGTTGATGAAATTAAATTAAATTTAAATAGTACACTTGGCGATATAACAACTAATTTGACATCCGTCAGCCCTTTAGGTCCTTTGACAGCTGTACCTGGAAGTGTTGCAGTAGTACAACTTACTAATGTGTATAACACAATTACGGGTTTAGTACTTGATATTCAAAATGCAATAGATGCATTTAGTCAACAATCTACAGAAATACAAAACAAATTAGAAAAATCAATAAACGATAAAAAGCTAAAAAGAGAAGAAGAATTATCTTTAAGACTTGAAACAATTGAAAACAATATAAATAAAATACTTAGTAAATTTGCTAAAACTTCTTGACAAACTCTTATATTTAATAATTATAATTAAAAAGATTTAATGTAGGTTTAATAATGTCGCAATATAACTTTAAAAATTCAGGTCGCAGCATAAAAGATCTGAATAAGAAGATACGACGTCAAGATTTTCTAGAGAGCGAGATAGAAGTGCCAATAGGCATTGTTCTACCTTTGAGAAGTGGTACAAAGTCAAAAGAAACACTTTTTGCAATGACATATGATGAAAACGAACAAGTTAAAATAAATTTGAAAAATCTTATATTAACTAGAAAAGGTGAATATCTTGGGCGCCCTAATTTTGGAACAAATTTAATTGAACTTTACAACGCTAGCAACTTAGAAAATATTGACAATATTGTAATGGACGAAATTAAAAGCGCAGTTTCTATCTATATGCCTTTTGTAGAGTTACAGAACTTTGAATCGTTTTTTGTTGAAGCAACAGTAAATAATTCACCATACTACGATATTACAATTAAATACTTATTTAATGACGTAGAAAACAACGCAAATATAAAGCTTCAAGTTTCGAGGTAAAAAGTGGCAAATCCAAAAATACAAAGTAGACTTAAAAATTATCAAAATAAAAATAGAGTTATAAATAAAGACTTCGAAGGATTTAGGAATGAACTTCTAAATTATGCAAAAAGTAATTTTAGTAATCAAATACAAGATTTTTCTGAAACATCACTAGGTGGTATGTTTTTAGACTTTGCAGCAATAGTAGGCGAGTCATTAAGCTTTTATGTCGAGCAGCAATTTAATGAATTAGATTACGAAACTTCAACAAGTGACTATAATATAATTAATCACTTGAGAAAAGCAGGCGTTAATTTTGGATATGCGGCTCCATCTAGCGTTTATGTTGATTTTTTTATTGAAGTACCTGCACATTCAAACTCTAGTTTAGCTAACCCAAAACCAAACAATCTATACTTGCCTATTATCAAGTCAGGAACAAAAGTATCTTCAAACGAAGGCATTAATTTTTTATTAGAAGAAGACATAGACTTTAGTAATTCTTACGACAACATATCTGTTTCAGACGTCGATTCAAATAACAAAGTAACATCTGTAATATTGACTAAAAAAGGAATTTGCATATCAGGTGACATTGTCAGTGAAAGTATTACTTTTGATGCAGACGAAGCTGGTAATTTTTTAAGTTATACACTTTCAAATCAAAATATAACTAAAATATTAAGTATCAATGATAATGATTTTAATTCGTATAAAGAAGTTGAGTTTTTATCACAAGACACAGTTTATGAAAAAATAGAAAATGGTACGGATACATTTTTTGAAGTAAAACCTGCTTCTTTTAGATATGTTGTCGAAAGAAATTTTGATTCAGGTTTTACAACTATAAGATTTGGTAATGGTAGCGGTCAAGTTTTAGAAGATAATATATTAACAAACCCAGAAGATTATTTATCATTACCACTTTTAGGTAGAAACTATACTAATAGAAATTCTCTTGATCCTAAAAACTTATTAAACAGCGATAGTTTAGGAGTGTCGCCAGCTGGAAAATCTTTAAATATAAGATATAAATTTGGTGGAGGAGAATCTCACAATATATCAGCAAGTAGCATAGATGAAGTAATAGACTTAAAGATAATATATCCTAATATTCCTGACTCTAGTAGTTCTACTATTAAAAGTCAAATAAATATAATTAATGCAACAATTGGCGTGGACAATGAAGATGCTGCTATTGGGGGCTCAAACAGTCTAAGTCTTGAAGATCTAAGAGATAAAATACCGTCTTCGCTCAAGAGACAATCTAGAATTGTAAATCACGAAGATTTGTTAGCAAGAATTTATACTATGCCTTCTGATTTTGGTAAAATACACAAAGCAGCAATTGTTGATAATCCTTATACAAAAGCAGCGAAAGATTTGTTTGTAATATGTAAAAATGATAACAATCATTATGTTGCTGCAAATGATGCTATCAAAATCAATTTATCTAAATTTTTAAATGAATATCGCTTAATTGGTGATAGTCTTAATATTATTGATGTTCCTGTATATAATTTTTCAATATTTATAAAAGTAAAAATATCTAAGAGTTACAATTCTAATACAGTAATACAGCAAGCTATATCAAAAATATATCAAAATATGAGATTTGAAACGTTACAGATTGGTGAGGGTATAAATATTAATGATATTATTTCAATCATGCTTTCAGTGCCTGGTATAATAACAGTCATTTCTAATTACAAAACAATAATAAGATCTAAAACTAATAATGATATTACACAAATACAATCTTTTTTAAATGTTGACTATAGTTCTAATAAATTTTCTTCAAGAGAAAGTTATGTAGACGGTATTGTTTATCCTCCAAGAGGCGGAATATTTGAATTAAAATATCCGAGCTCTGACATAGAAATTATTAGTGGTTAAAGGAAGTAAAATGATTATCAAAGAAGTAGCAAAAAAAGATACATACGTAACAAATTTGCATTTAGGACTAACAGATGCAACATACTCAAACGTTGGTAAAGCGTCTACTCTTGATCTGTTTAAAATTGTTAAAGAAAATAAAAAGATAAAAGCAAGTGCACTATTAACTATTGAAAATATGCTAATTGATTTAGTTAATGCCAAGACATTTACATTAACTGATTATGAGAATAACAGTTCCACATTTATAATAAATAATGCTTCATCTGTTGATGATGGTAGTGTTGATGGTTCAGGACGTGTAATAATTGGTATTGATAGTACATCAGCAGGTATCAATCAATTGACGAAAATAAAAAATGCAATAAACAATACAAATAATATAAAAATAACAGCAATTTTAATATCAAATTCACAGATCTTATTAGAGCAAAACAGTGAAGGAGAGAATGGTGAAAAAAGTGTTTCTATTGATAGTGATGCTAATTTAAAAATTACTAACTTCATAAGAATACAACACTCTGCTTTGCTTATTAATTTTGATCTTAATAATTTAAAACAAAAGTTTGTCAATAATTTAAATAATTCAGTTTTTAACAGTATTAATAACTATAAAGTACTTTTAAAACTTTTTGATGTAGGTAACGCCAGTACAAGACCTAAAAACTATGATTTAAAATTAAGTTTATTGAATAATAATGTTGAGTTTGAAGAAGGAATAGGTTCTGATATCTACAACTTTTCAGATTTGGGCCACACAAATTTTAACAAAATTAATAATACAACAAACTGGACAAAAAGTGGTATAATATCTTCTGCAGACTGCGTATCTAACTATTATGAATTTAAAGGTCAGTCTGAAGGTATTGTGAGAGGTGATGAAGATGTTTCTTTTGATATAACATCTTACTTTAACGAGTATCTAAATAATAACGTTCAGAGTTCAAATTTTATTCTCTGTTTTGACTTAGACTACTTGTTTGACAATTATACATATTTTGTTAAAAGATTTGGTAGCGTTCAACTAAATAATAAAATAAATCACCCTAGAATAGAAATTCATATTGATGAAAACAAAGTTCAAAATATTGAAAGACAAACTAAAAAAAGATACTTTGACAATGAAGAAATATTCTATCTTTATAACAAGGTTTCAAAGTTAGAGAGCTTTAACGAAAATTACAATGTCAAACTTAGACTAGAGTACAAAGATACTGCAGGAACAAATTTATTAGTTGATGGTGCAAATAGTCATATAATAACTGGCTTTAACTTCTACGATTTTAAAGGTAAAATCAAGGAAGGCGTTAAAAAGTTTACAATACCAAATACATTAATTAGTAGATTTAATACAAATTTACAAAGTGCAATTCAAAGCAGTGATACTTTAAAAATTAAGTTTAATTATTATTATGATAATGAAGCAGGCACAACAATCGATATTAGATCAGAAGATATTGTCTTTAACAAACCTGAGGTTGTTTCTTCGATAAATGCTTATAGAAATTTATCGACTTCAATTAAAATATTAGAAAAAAATATTATTGCTGATGACACTTTTCACAAAATTGTTATTGATTTTATTGACATAAACAAAGAATACGATGCAGTTAATATTCCTATAAGATTAACAAGTGAGGATTTAGGTAAAGTATATTATTCTATGCATGACATTGATACAGGAAAAACTATTATCGAAAGAAATGATGCAAATATAAATGCAAATGAAATTCTATATGACGGTTCAAGTTATATTATGAACTTTTTTGCTAGCAAAATATATAAAAACAAAAGAGTTAATTTTAAGTTTTACTATAATGATGAAGTCAGTCTTATAGAAAATGTTATTTTTAATAAAAGCTTTACTTTAAGGTTTGATTAAATGATCAGTGTTAAAAACAAATATGAAAACAAAAAAGTTTATAATCAATTTAAAAATAGTGTAAACTCTTCAAATATTGCAAATGTTAAAAATAATCCCAATCTAGAATTGAAAAGCTTTCTGGAATTATACGATGAAAACATAAACGAATATTTTGATAGGCTTGACAACTACGACGGTTTTTTTTCAACTCAACAAATTGAAAGTATAAATTTTGAAAATTTTGAAGAACACGTCTTTTTTGATTCTGCAATAGAAAAAACCAACTATTCTTTTAAAAAAATATTTAATGATTTTCCATATGACGGAAGTGAAAGAGAAGTTAAAAATTACTTAAACGGTTTGGATGGTTATACTAGATTTATTTTAAAAAATAAACATCTTAAAAACTTAGGTTATTTAAAGTTTGATGGTAATCATTATGTTAAAGTTGTTGATAGAAACGGCTGGCTCTTAAATGATTTTAAGAAAAATATTAAAATTGGACTTTTGAATTTAACGAATAATTTTAATTTTTCTTTTGATTTTTGGTTATATCCTTTTACGCCTGAATCTGGTAATGTATCAAATCAACAAATAATTTTTCAAAAAGTATCGGTTGACTCTGGGTTCAGTGTTTTTTTAGATAGCTTTTCGGGTAGTAGTTGTAATTTAAACTTTTTTATCAGCAAAGGTGCTAAAGAATATAAGTGCACAACGTCTATTGACATTAACAAATGGAGCCATGTCAATATATCACTCAACAGTGTTTTAATAGGTGATTCAAACAAATTAAGATGTCAATATTATATAAACAGTATCCTAGTAAACCCTGTGCATGTAGGCACTGGCTGGGAATTGACTTTTGAAGAATCTTTTAACGATGTTGATGTTACAATTGGCGGTGGTCAATTACATAAATCTGAAATTTTTACTGCCAATAAATCTTATTACGGTTTAATAGATGAGTTTAGAGTTTACGCAGGAGAAGTTAGAGATAGAGAAACAATTGCCTTGGAAAAAGATGAAAATGTTTTTAGTAAGGAGAGCTTAAAACTTTACTTTAGATTTAACGAGCCTTCTGGCGATTACACAAATAACAATATTGTCTTGGATCACTCGGGTAATAAACTTCACGGTCTTATTTATAAAACAGACAACAATGTAGAAGATGAAGAAGGTATAATTACTTCACTAAGATCAAAATATCTAAATGTAAATACGCCTTTAATTTATGAATTGCTTGAAAATAATCCTGTTTTGTTTCCTCGTTATAGCCCAGCAATAAATGTTCAAAACACAATAATTGAAGAAGCAAAAAACTATGATTTAAATAATCCTAATTCATTCTGGAAGCTTTTACCTAAAAATATTTTCATAGAAGGATCAGACTTCGACAACGTAGACGAAACTTATATAAATAGCACAAAATTTACTGCTAAAGATTCACTTACAGGTATTAGAACAGCACCTAATCAAAAAATGATTAACTTGTTATCTATATGGGCAAGATTTTTTGATGAATTTAAATTGTATATTGATTCAATTACAAGCATTATTGATATGAACTATGATAATTTAAATGATGGTAAACTAGTTGATGGAGTTTTATTACCACTTGCACTTAAATTATCTGGATTTAATTTTAGAGAAATATTACCGTATCCTATTTTAGAAAAACTTAAAAATAAAAACTTAACTGCTGAAGAGGAAATATCAAGTCTTTCAATAAGACAGATTCAAAATAAACTATGGCAAAGATTATTAATAAACTCAAAAGATATTTTGACATCAAAAGGTACAGCTTCTAGCATACACTCTGTATTTAATTCTTTTGGATTAGAATCTTCAAAATTTATCTCAGTTAAGGAATTTAATGGTCAAAATAAATTTAATATAAATAACGACTTTTATTCCAAAAAAATTAATTTTAAAGAAATAGACTTTTCTTGCGACAAAGAGTTATTTAGCGAAGCCAGTTCTGTCAATAGAACTTTATTTCAATCTCCAACTTACAATAGGGATTTTGGCGATCATAACCCGCTGGATATTTCTAAAGAATGGTCTGTTGAATGTTTGTATAGCTATCGATCTGATAAAACTGAGATTTATCCTTTAACACAATCATTATTGAGATTGGATAACAACACAAGACCAACTGAGTTTATAAGCTTTAAAAATCCTCATATTAATATTGTTTTTGAAAGAGAAAACAAAAAAAACAAATACGGAAAACTAAAACTATTTGTTAATGAAGCGGGTGTTAAAATTGCAGAAATTGATAAAGTCTATTTGTTAAGTGGTGAATTGTTTTATTTAAACTTGCAAAGAAAAAAGAATAAAAATATAAACAATGGATTGACATATTACGAATATATTTTGACTATTTCAAGCATTTCAGAAAACTTTTATTCAAAAAAAGTTCAGCAGGTTAAAATAGAAACAAAAATAGATATATTAACTAAGGCTTTTAACCCAAATATTTTTTCTATTGGTTTTTATGATGCCTACGATAGCTCAACTAGCTCAGATTTTATATCTGCCATGTCGTATGAAACCAAATTTGAAGGTAGTATTTCCAATTTTAGAATATATAAAAAGCCGATGAGTGATCAGGAAATATTTTTAAAATGCAAAACAATTTCAACTGTTGCTTTAGATGATGGTATTGAATCAGCTATTCTTAATATTGACTTATTTGAAAAGATAAGTGACATTAAGCTTTCTGGTACAACTTATGAAATAAAATCACTTTTAGATTTAAGTCATAGCAAATTAAATAGTTTTAACAAAGCAACTTTGTCAATTGGATCTTCTTTAATATCATATTCACCTTTTAAATCGAGGAAAATTCAAGGCTTAATACAGAATTCAGAAATAGACTTTCCAAAAAGCAATAATTTTATTTATATAAACTCTTTTGAGAGTGAAAAATTTAAAAAACAATACGGAAACGACAACGTTACAAATATTAATCAAGTTAGGCCTGACTATTTATATTCTGATGATACCAGATTAAGTATAGATTTCTCTTCAGTTAATTTTCTTAATCAAGATATATCAAAAATAATTAATATAAATAAAACATTTACAGAAAAACTCTCACAATCTTCAAATCTATATGCAGATTCCTATATTGACTTAAATAATCTTAGAGACAAGTATTTTGAAAGACTTGAAAAAGAAATCAACATAAATGACTTGTATCAAATCTATAAATATTTTGATAATATTTTAGAAGAATTATTGTATGAATGCATACCCTCGAAAGTAAAATACAAAGGCTTTAATTTTGTATATGAGTCACATGCCCTTGAAAGACACAAATATCAATATAAAATGATCAACAGTAATATTCCAGTTTTCGATGAAACATTAAAACATAGTTATCATCGAGACCTAAGTAATAGTATTGACCATCGTAAAACAGAAAACAAAAATTCTTCTTTTGTAGTTAAAAACAAAGTGAGCAGATAATAAAATGGCAATACAAACAGTAAATATAGCAGCTTTAAGAAGTACAATATTTGTTGAATCTAACAATGTTGTAATTAATGACGGGATAATTAAAGATCAAAACGACCTAGACCTAATAAACAATAATAACAATACATCTGATAGTTTTACATATACAAAAAGAGGAAACAACAGTCTATATGCTTTTAATTTTGCTTATAATAGTTTTCTTATAGATGAAGAAGTTACAACAACACGTCACCAAGAAGAAATTAAAAGAGAACTTGGAAATGTCAAAAATATCAAACCTTTTTTTGAAACAAAAGAAAAATTTATTAGAAAAAAATCAAACTTAGTAAGAAAAAGCATTGGAAGTCTAAGAGCATTTGATGGAGACTTAACTCATTTAGAAAAAAGCAACAGGCCTTTTTATGATAAAGTTAACCCTATACACACAAGAAATTTTTTATTAGAAGATCTAGACGATCCAGACTTTGAATATCATTTTACGTTCAATTACAGTGATTTTTACTTTAGAGGTGGAAGAATAGACGCATTTTCTAGAATCAATAAGATTAAAATGGCTGAGGATAGTATTGATCATATTAGAGGTTTTAAATTTAACGGTTTTGGCAAAAGTAAAAGCCCTTTTGGTTTAAACAATACGATAAATCAATTCTATAAAAAAGAAGACACGGGCTTTTTTGCTTATAATGACAATATTGATGATATATATCTTGCTAATAATACTTTCAAAAAAGTTATAAGCTCTATAAACTATACTTACGATGCAGATACAAATAAGTTTACTGAATCGACAAAAACAACGTTCAAACCTGTCTATTCTTCAGAAGCTAGATTTTTTGACTTTCAAGAAAGTTTATTACCTCCTTTTAGAGAAAGAACACAAAAAGAAAACTACAGCTGGATAAATTCTAATATTTATAAGTTTACTAATACTGATATTAATAATAAGATATTGTTTAATAAAAGTAAGAATGACGATATTATTGAAGATATTATTTATACCTCACATGGTAGAGATATAAATAAAGAGTATAGTGCTGGTAGAGATTCAATTGGATTTTATGAAAGTATTGATTAATGCCTAAAAAAAGAATAAAACACTCAGGTAATATAAGTAAGTCAGGAACATTGACTCAAAACTTTAGAAAAGAACTTAAAGTCGATAGTCACTTGAATAATTTTATTCTCAGAGACGTATTTCATAGTCAAAACAAGAAAAATTTGGATAAAGTTGTTTTTGACGATACAAAAACAATAGTTTTTAACAGTAAAGTTGTTGATACTACCCTTGGAATAGAAAAATCTTACATTGAAGGTGACTATGTAGAAAACAATAAACTTGTTAATACACCAAATCTTTTAGATCACGATAGCACATATGAAGTAACAAAAATTGTACGACCTGAAGATTATAGTCATGTTCTATATTCAAACTATAAAAATGGACTAGATAACAACAGATACAATCCTTTTGTTGAAGATTTCATAGACTATGAAAATATTTTTAGTAAAAACCCAGATGATCTTGTTGATCAAACAACAAGCTTTGAAGAAATTGGATATAATTTTAAGAAAAATGTATATGAAATTAAAAGAAACTTTGAAGAAATAGATATTTCTTTTAACAAAGGTTTAATTAATCTTTCTTTCAATTTAAATAATACAGTTGCTGAATATACAAACCCTACAAGTAATTCATTTAAAGATCTTCCTTACGTTAGCTTTCCAAAATATAATAAAAGTTACAGTAATTACATCCACCCGGATGAAGAATGGTCTTTTCTTGCACTGAATAGTAATACATTTTATTTAGATAAAAATACAGCAAACAATAAAGATAATTTTTACTTTTTACATGACCCAAAGCAAAATTATTTTCAGTCAGTTGATAATTTTAGTAATTATTCTCCAATAACAAACAATCCTTTTACAAAGTATCCTAATGACGTAATCGGCGCTAATTTAGACTCTTCAAACAGCAATTATCCAAGTGATAATAAAAGAATGAGCAGTGTAAGATCGTTATCAAATCCTATTACAGACTTTGGTTTTCCTTTTGATAAAAAGTATAGAGGAAATGATGAAGTAACAGTATCTTTAAGTGACTATATTAGTGAAGATTTTATTTTAGAAAAAGTTCATGTTGAATTTGACGTAAAAAATTATGCCATATCAACAGAAGAATTTACACCTTGTATGAACTTTTTAAACTTTTTTATATTAAATCAAAGAAAGTTTGCTGATACTAACAATCTGACTTATTCTAATAGCTATGACAATGATATTAAGTTACAAAAAAGATACAATGGTTCAATATCTAATGTTAATTATTTAAAATATTTTGATAATGTTTCTGGTTTAGGATCTTATAAGTTAACAAGAGTATCTAGCCCTTTAGCTTCTGAAGATCTTAAGCTGGGGTGGGGTGGAAATAGTCATCAACTTTATCCAAGTACTTATCACTGGATTGATAACACACATACTTATGAAACTTATTCGTCAAGCTTTAGCGAGCACTGTCATAGAGAACTGATAACAAATATAAAAATTGCTAACGTAGGTAATATTATAAATGAAGAAGTTGCAAGTGCTAATAAAAATTATTTTTATTCCTTAGATGGTGCTGATGCAATAATTACATCTGATCTTCCAAATTCCAAGCTTAATTCGTGGAATAGTCAAACTGTATACGACAACATATTGACAGATTGGAAAACAGTAAGTATAACTTCTAAAATAAAAAGTTATAGCAGAAATTCAAAATTAAAAAGTTTTAGTGAATTTGAAATATACCCTAAAAGAAGCAACAAAAGATCAGGTGTTGATATTCAATCAGAAAGATCAATAGAAAGTGAATTTGAAGTTAGTAATGTGGTGGGTGCGCAGGATCATCGATCTCAAAGATTTGATTTGGGTTACAGTTCTAACATTAATTATGATAACAATCCTTATATTGTTAAACCAACAGACGAACTAATATTTGGTTTTAATTTTGCACCTAGTATGTTATTATCTGATGAGGATCCTGTTACAAATACAAATAATAGATATGCTAATTTAACAGGTAGAGATGTAATTAGTTTAGATTTAAGTAAATTAAAAATAAAACTTTTTGGAAGATATGTTAGGGAGCACAAAGCATTTGTTCCAAAAAAGAGTGAATTTGAAAACAAAAATATTAAAAAAATCAATGAATTATGTACAAACGTTGTTGATAAAGTAGGGTTACCCAGCCCTTATCTTTTAAAAGGTGCGTACTATAATTCTTATATTGGCGGTTCAGCATATCCTAACGCAGTTTCTTCTGATTTTCGAAGATTTGGTTATTTTTTAAATATACCTATTGATACAACAATAGAGTTTCCTGATGGTTGGCATAATAAATATGACGAAAACGGTAATCTTAAAGTTCATCCACCACTCAACCCAGATATGTGGCGCTTTTCACCTACTGATACAATATCTGACTCAGTTCGAACTGACTTTAGAATAACAGATAAGTATTTCTATAGATTAGAGAACGGAAATAAAATAGGTTTTGACAAGTATCTATATTACAGATACAATGTAGACCATTTTGGTTTTATAAGTGATAAGGTGAATTACAATAAGCATTATGCATATACTGAAAACGAAACAGGGAAAACCACATTTAATACGACTAAATATTTTAGATTAAAAGGGTATTATTTGCAAAAAGATCCAGCTGCTAATCCTCCTGGTGACGCTACTGGAGAAGAACACAAAATAAATAGTTATAATAAGGATATTCATTCAAGAGTTACAGATTCATTATTTAAAGAAGCTTAAAGATTGAAAAGAGAATTTAAATGGCAGGATTTTTAGATAAAAAAAAGAGATTAATAGATTACAAGCTTTCTGAGGCTGGAAGAGAAAAACTAAGCACTGGTAATCTAGATTTTGCTTATTATACTTTTTCTGATAGATCTATTGTTTATAGTCAAAACTTGACGGGTAGTAACGGTTCAATTAAGTCAGACTCATTAGAATCTTTCGTGCCATTTGAAGCTGATTCTCACTTTAAACTTAAATTAAATCCAGACTTCTCTTTGAACAGTACATTAGCTTTTGAAAGTTCGGTTGTTACAAAACATTTAGAAACCAAGTCTGATTATGAAAAGACATTGTCAGAAAAAATAATAGAATTTCAACTTTTAGATAATGTTACAGTTGACAATAAAATCAATAGAGAAGACAATATTTTTAGTTTTAAAAATGTTTTTGAAGAATATGATTTTAAAAATTCGCTATTTATTCAAAAATATCCAACTATTAAACAAAACACAGAATCTTTAAGATCTTTGCCGAATATAAGTAATGAAGACAAAAGATTTGAACATTTTTTAACAAACAAAAAGTTAGTTCCCGTAAGTAGTGATGGTTTTCCATTTGAAATATCAGATGGATCTGAGGATGTTGTTGATATTAATTTAATTTTCAAAAACTTAGAAATAGAATCTTTGAACTTAGAAGACATTCCAAATAGAGACCAGTTAATAGTAAATGTATTAAATGGTTTAAAGACGAGTAATAATATTTCAAAGCTTGAATACGAAATACACGAAGACTATGCAAAAGATAGCGATCAATATTTGTTTGAATTGCATAATGTTACATATGTAACATCAAGTTCTGACCCGAGCAGAAAAATAACAAAGCTAAACAAGCTGTTTTTTGTTAATCTAGGAAATTTTATAGATAATGTATACCAGACTGAATATACTGTATATTTAATAGGTAAAATATTAAAAAAGACTCGCACTACTGCTGAAGAAGGATTATATCAAGCAAACAACATTACAGTTGCAGAATTTGATGATTATGCTTTCGTAAATTTATTTACTTTGGTTGTTGAATAATGAATAAAGATATAATAAAAATTGTTGATATAAGTAATATAGTTAAAACAGATACTGACTTAATTATTCCCTTAGAAGTAAAAACGCAAAATGCTGTTAATAATAATGTTACACATGTAAAAATTGCTGTGTTGCCTCAAAAATTTAGTACAAGTCATCAGCCTAAAGCAAATCTACCTAGAAATATCAATATTGATATAAGTAATATTGACAATGATGAGTCTATAGACATAAATGAGATGGGTAATGACCAAACCCCGACGATAATAAGAAAAATATTTTCTAAAAACGTTGTTACAAATCTAATGCAAGATCGGTTTGAAAAAGAAAAAGTATATTATCAAAAAAATAATGCGTCTAGATTGCAAAAAATATTTGTAAGTATACCAAAAAGTACAATTTTAGATTCTTTAATTCTTCCAACATTACTTGGCGTTGATCCAGAAGCTCAAAATGTTGCACAATTACCTCATTATTTTTTAATTTACATGCTGGATAAAAATGACAACATTATTCAGTATCAAAAAGTAATACCTCCAGAAAATCATAAAATTAGTAATTACTCAGATGCTTCGGAAGAAGTTCTTCTTGAATCTTTCTTTGATGATATAATGAGTAATCTTGACATTGATTGGCAAAATCTCGAATTTACAAGCGATCGTATTGATATACTGAACGGCCCTTTCCTTACTATAAATTATGATAATTTTTTGATTTTATATTGAATAATTCAGCGGCTTCTAATAATAGTAATTTTAAGATAGATTTTATTGTAAAATTAGAATATGAAAACAATTCTTACATAGAGGATTTTATATCTACGTCAACAATAGCTTCTTATAGCAGTTTTGGTGATCCAAATGCAAAGCAAAGAGCAATTAATTCTTTTAAAAATTCTTTTTTAGAAAATTTTGCTAGAGTTAAATTTGATGATGAAAACGAAGAAATAACTAGAGAAGGTGCTTTAAATGTTAGCGATTTCTTTGAAAATAGATTTGTTTATAATTTATATAGATCTTTTAATGAGCTCAATATAGAAAGTCAAGATGTAGAAATTACATTAGACTACAAAGACAAGTCTTACACCAAGAATATAAAAATAAATAAAGAAAATTTTTACAATTTTTATAATCAATATCTAAGTCTTAACAAAGAAGAAATTATACAAAAGACGTTAGAAAATAAAATTAACATGAGCATTGTTTTAAACGACTTAGACGAAAATGTTAAAAAACTAAAGATAGATAAATTTAATTATTATGATTTTTCTCTAACTATTTTGAATGAAAATTCTAAAGTTAAAATTCAAAATGCAAAAGGCGCAGAAATCGAGGATTTATTTTTTGATGACAACCAGACAGATGGAAATAGTTTAAAAAGATATAAGAATAATTCTTTTTTAATATCATCAATTTTTAATAATGAAAATGATACTTTTTATATTGATGATATCTCAAACAATAATTTATATGAAATATTTTTTGATAATGTTAAAGTTTTTGAAGAAGTACTGGTTGAAGAATTTCCTGATACTGAAGAGGATCCTAGCTATTCTGGTAGTATACCTGGTACTCCTAATGTTGATCGACCAGAGTTATATCAACGTGTTGATACTAGTAAAAGACCCAACTTAAGAGGTGCATTTGGAAATTTAAGGCGACCTACAAGTAACAATTTACTGGAAAAACTAATTCAAAATGATACATCAAATATTCAAAGAAATATTAAACAATCTATTATTGCTAATCTTAGTGAAGATAATAAGTTAAAATTAAGCTTGAATCCAGATGCCTTAAAAACAAGGTTAATTACCAGGCGTTTAGGCATTGTTCTTGATGATGGAGAAGCTGCAACAAGTAGTACGACAAGACAATTATTACAGCAAAGAGTAAAAAACAACTTATTTTCTTGCATCAAAGTATATTCTACAGACACCTATCGAAAATGCTTGTTTGACATGTATAAGGTGTATAGTGATCTAGACGACTTTGAAGATTATAAGCAAATAGATATAAATAGTTTTATTGAAAAAAACAATAGAGAGAAAGGCACTAGCGTTTCTCTTGCAAAATGTACTGTTGAGGTTAAAAACTTTCTTTTTGATAGTGATATTCTTATTAATCTTGGTAATCCAGAGGTTGCTAATTCAGTAAAAGAAAAAATTTGTCAATTTTTAGTTGATTTAAAACCCAGAAAATATCATCATATCATAAGAAAAATAAACAATTACTATTTTAATAGCAGTATAGACAAGGAAAACATAATAAACAGTATTGGTAATTTAATAATGTCTTCTAACGTTATTAATCCGGTAATTTTATCTAACTTAAACAGTGAAGAAAATACTGTTTCTAAAAAATTTATAAATTCAAATGCAAGTTCTGTAATTAAAACAAAAGTTAATAAAGCTGTATTGACAAGACCTAAATTATCAAATATTAAGAGCTATAAAAAAATTAAATCACGCAAAACTATAAATAATCTTTTTGACTTTAATATTAATAATATTGACAGCAAACAAGTTAAGAACAATATAACTTTTGACATAGACAGTTATAGATGTTTTAAATTAAAAAGAAAAAAGAAAAATTTAGAAAATTTATATGAAATAAATCTAGATGTAGAAAACGAACTATCTAAAATCATAAAAGAAAGCAAATTTAGCTGCTTAAAGTTTTACTGTTTTTATAGTTTTTCTTTTTATAATAAAAACATCACTAAAGACTTTTCTAAAAAAACAGATATAAACATAACACCTGAGGGTTGTTTGGTGCATAAAGATTTTATAGATATTGTATCAAATTTTAATTACAAAGTTGTTAATAATTCTCTGCTTATTAACAAGAGAATAAATAAAACTTTAAAATATAGTGAAGATTATCACGATTTAGTTGAAACAATATGGGATAGAAAAGAAAGAGTTGAAATAAAATCTATTGTTAACAGACTTTTAATTGAAATTGTTTTAAAGACAGGGGAAAAAGTTTACTATGCAACTAATTTTGATATTGAATACAATAAAGATTTTAATAGAATTAAAACAAAAAATAGTAAAAGTGATTTATTTATAGTTATAAATAATCCGAACATTTCTTTAACGTTCTAAGAAAGTATATGTATGTATGGTTTTAAATTAGAAGAAGCTAAATCTCTCCTAGCTCAGGCTGAGTCTGAAGGTGAAAACGAAGCTACCGAAGGTGAGTTGAATGCTTTAGCAGCAGGAGCAAGGGACACTGCCATTGATTATGCAGCCACTTCGGGAGATGCTAGCGGAGTTAGTATGGCAGGTGCTGGGATAATTGTGGGTGGCTTAAATTCTTCTGGACTTGCTGGTGGTAATAGTCTTGAATTTGATGATGACAGTAATGAAAGCAGTAATTCCTCAAATGTATCAGCAACAGATTTAATGGGAGATTACAGCCCAGAAATAGAAAATCCTGCTCGAGAAGTTGCGCAAAGATCACAGCAACAGGTAGAAACTCTAAGAAATGTTAGGCAGGATCGTCCTTCTGAAGAAATTATTGAACGCATGCGTACTTTAGTGGAGCCGGCATCGCCTTCAGAAAATGATGGTGAAGTTACTACCAGCATATTTAATTATTATAATGACAGGGCAGATTTGCTAACGCTTCAGCAAACAGAAGATGAGGCATTTTTATATGATAATTTATCGCTTAATAGTTTAATAGAAGATGTTGATTCAAAGCTTTTGCTTTTATCACACGAAAACTATAAAATTTCAATGCAACCAGAAAAAGAGTTGTTTGGGAAAAAAGTTTTAGTTTCTAACGGACCTTTTATTGATCCAGAACAACTTTATTTGTTAAAAAAAGGCTACATAGAAAACAAACTAGAAAGTTTTAGTAATAGATATTTTCTCAAAGATAACAATTCAAAAAAGAGTCAATCTCTTTATTTACAAAGCATTAAACAAAACAATGCTTTTAAAAAAAATTATATTACAAATATAAACGAGTATCTAAACAATAATTCTAAAAATATAAAAAAGTTTAATTTTGGAAATCAATTATTGAGCTATGCTAAAGATAATGAATATAGTAACTATTTTGGAAAAGTTGTTAATAAATTATATAATAATACATATAATTCTATGTCTAGTTACACTAATGATAGCTTTAGCAGCATAAACGAAATAACACGTCACAATATCTTTGATAAGTCGTATCATGTAAATTTAAAAAATACTTTAAAAAATTACTATAAGATAAATCTAAGTATAGACGAAAATAGCAGTGATAGTTTCTTCTATAGAGATGACGTATTAAACTCAAATGCATTAATTATGCAATGTTTAAATTTTTCAGCAGCAGCTTTAAAAAATATTCATGAAGGCAGTTTTACCTCAATTAATTATGATACTACCGATGATTTAAATTTCAGTCTTTATGATACACTTACGAATAGTGCAACACTTAGTAGAGTGACAATTCTTCCTTACACATTTAACTATGATATATTTAAGTCTAATCATAATTATCTAGACTTTACATGTGCATCATATACAAATACTTTGAGTCTATCAGATATTAAATCAAATGCAAGAAATCGTAGTTTTAAAAATAGTAGTAATTATATTTCTGGAGACTATAGTTCAAATAAAATACAACTTGATCATTTTAAATTAACAAACATGCTCCAGAGATCTGAAAATTCCCAAACTGAAATTTATGTTCGTAGTACTTTAGTACGAGATGATAGAAAGCTAATTGCTTTAGACGACTTAATAAGCAATCAACACAATTGGCTAGATACTAGTCAAATTTTAGAAGCAAATAGTGATTTTTATAACGAAAATTATGCAGGAAATTCATATTTTGATTTGCAAGATTTTAATGAAATCTTAGGTATAGATCCTTTAAACTATTTAAAAATGAAATACAATGTAATGGACGTTGACGCTGTTATTCTTCAACAAAGATTTACTATAGGTGGTTCATTTGAAAATAAAAATTGCTTTTTCTTACATTACTTTGATAATGAAAGTCAGTTAAGAAATTATAGTGATTTAGAGTCAAGCAATATTAAAAAATATCTTAGTTGTCCAACATTTAACATGTTTTGTATCTATAGAGACAAAAATAATGTGTATACTGAAGATCGAACTTTTCTTGATTTTTCAATTAGTCATATAAATAGAAGATACACAAGTCGATCTTTTTATTTTAATAATGAAAGTATACCAAATATTAAAGAAGGATTCGCATCATCTGACAATTCAGTGACAAGAACTAGTCATGCAAAAAATATTTTTCCAAAGTTACTTAATTTTAATCAAAAAAAGTTTTCCGAACTAGATAGAAATAGAATAATGTTTGCTTATGGTGTAGAAGATGATCATTATTATGACGATACTATTCTTCCGACTTACGATGATTCACTAGGTTTTTTTATTGATAGAACTTGGTCAGTTGGAAGAACACAAGACGAAATAAGAGACAACAAGTCTAGTGTTTTTGCTTCTCCTAGAAATTTAGATTTTAGACAAATAGGTTACGGAGGATCTGCAGAAAGATTTTCTTCTGGCGGATCTGTAGGTGTTGATGTATTAAATCAAGTTTACAATAGTTTAAACTCAATAGAAAATTTAGAAATAACAATACCAGCGCAAGCTATACCTAGCATTAGAAATGGCGAATATGCGCCTTTTGTTTTACTTAAAAATATTAATAAAATATATGACTTTGAGTCATCTGACTTAAAAGAAAAGTATTTAATGGATGAAAGTTTAACAACTCCAGATGAGCTATTTTTTGACAGAGTACAAATTACATCATCAACAAGATCAAGGTATCTAAGTAATGATAAAAAAAATGTATTTAAAAAATATCAAAAACTATCATCTTGGAAAAGCGCAAAAAATAATAAAAATAGCTGGATATACTCTGCATTTAAAATTAAAAGAAACTTGTTTAAGATTAAAAAGAAAAAAATTGGTAGCAATAGTTTTTTAGAGTTTTTAGAAGAAATAAATAGAAAAAATAACAAGTTATTTAGTAATAAAAATACAAAATCAGTCTTTAGTTTACTTCACGAAGAAGAAGAATCTGAAAGTCAAAAAATATATTCTTTTGAAGAAAGCCCGTTTCTAATTAAAAAAGATGACAATGTATTTATAGAAAAAAATAATTACAAAAATAGTTTTAATTCAAAAATATTAACAACGAACAACGGTATTAATCTATTAAGTAACGATGAAATAAGCAATTTAGAAACATTTACTAATGTAAATGAATTTAAAAACTTTTTAAATGAATATTATCCAGAAAGTTGTCTTAAAAATAGCAGCAGTTTAATTCAAAAAATGTTTATTAATCTATCAAATGTTTTTCATAAATACACTAAGGACTATATAAAATCAAATAAAGAAAAAATTGGTTTTGAAGATTTGCTTGTTAGCTCTTTAATTTCTAATCGTGAAACATTTGATTTTTTATATTATTCTATAATTGAAAACAAGTATAAAGAAAGACAACTAAATGATGAAAGCAGTAATTTTCCTGGAAGTTTTTACGAGTCAGAAAATTCTAAATCAGAAAATTTATATAATAAATATTTAACAAACATTTTTAGAATTGATAACGTTAAAAAACAAAATACGTTTACGTTAAGAGTTTTAGGTGATAAATTTTTAAATATAAATAAAGAAACTATGTCAGGCGGTTCTGACGACATAATTAATAACGGCGTTGATAGAACAGGCTCTATAAATATAGTTGACGGTAGGATAAAAAATTATTTATTTCCGTATAAAGATTATATATCAATTATTACCAATCGTAGTGGACCAATGGGAGTTGGTAATGGAAAAATTACTTTAAGAAGCAATTTAAGATTTTTTGCTACTTTATTGACACAAACTACATATAATTATGATGTATATTTGCATTCTCAAAGTACATCTTTGTTTAATATTGAAAATGTTTCAAATAATAGTCTAAATATATCTTGCAAATATATTGTTTTACCAGAATCTGTAGGATCAGACTATCTTGGCAAGCTTACTAACGAAAAGCTAAACGAAAGTAGTGATACGAAAGGATATAAAATTAGAACTTTTGTTAGAAATACTAATCCAAACAGTATAGACAAAGACATTAGTGATGATGAACTTTATGAAAGATTACCTGGAAATCTTTTTTATGAAACATTTGAAACAGCAAATTGGGATAGAGACTTTACTTTTGAATTAATTGAAGAAAAAGAAGAAAATAAAACAACGTTTTTAGCATCAATATCTAATCTAGTTGAAGAAATATTAAACTATACATTTACAGAAGATTTTCTAAAGGAAACAAAAACTACCGATATTCTTACAGATGATGTTTTTGATGTTATTACGAACATATTACTAGATTATATTAAATTATATAAAAGTGAGAGTGATAAAATAAAAGAACTATCTATCTTAAAAAATTTAAATACTCAGATTAGATCAAAATATACAGCCTATGGCTTAAGCAGGGATAATAAAAATTTTATACGATGGGATAATACAGTAAAAAATCAAGTAATGCTACCTTATGTCGAATATAATGGTAATCAATTCAATAACGATTATAATATTAATAGTTCTACACACAAATTTTCAGAAGATGAAATAAACATTTATAGTAATAGTCAACAAACAAGAGATAATAGAAATATTACGAGTTTAATAAAAAAGTCAGATTATTTAGAAAGTTTAACGCACGATTTAATATTAGGATATTTATTGAGTTTTGAAGATAATAAAAATAAACTTTTAGACACAAATAGAGAAAAATTAAATTTAGAAGAAGAAATTAAAGAAAAAAGTCAAGAAATAATAAATGTTCAAGGGGACATTAACTTTACAGACTTCTATTTTAATAAATTTAAAATCTGCAAGGCTTCTAAGCTAATGCAAAATAAAGCATATTACAGTATTGTTCAAGAAAACAATATTGATTCTATAATGAGAAATAGAATTAGTAATTCATTTGATAATTTTAAGTTATTTGAAACTAAAATTAAATTTGAAAAAAATAAAAAAGAGCTCGCAGATCGCGCGCTGAATGATTATTTTTTGCCTAGAGAAGGTTTGTCAGAAAGTTTTAATAAAATCGATATCTTAAGGTTTGGCATAAATTATAATCTTGCAAATAGTTTAGGTGTAGATAAGATATTAATGATATCAGTTTATCCTATTAATCACAAATATCCTGAAATTAGAATTCCGCACTTTGAATTTTTATATACACCTATTTTTACTGATATCGTTCCTGCATATTTAAATACTGCTGATATTGGTGAGCTAAGCTCTAAACTAGGCTTATATGATATTAATAATCAAAAATTTGACTTAAAATATAGACTAGTTGACAGCCAGGAGCAATTTCGTATTATTCATAAACTTCTAAAAAACATTGAAGAAAAAAGAACATTATTAGGCTTTAAAGAATCCTTAAATGCCGGTTTGAAAAATTTTAATCGTATTGTTACTGCAAGAAAAATATCAAATGCAATAAAGTATCTTAATGATTCTTATAATTCAATATTTGATGATGCAAATATAAATGAGCTAGATATAGATTTTGATAACATTATTTCAGATAAAACTAAAGTTCTTTTTGACGAAATAAATGAAACTAGTTTTAATAGTATATTTGATGAAAACAAAGCAGAAGCTAATGAATTCTTTGTTGATCAAAATGGCTATTTTGATATTATTAATAAGCAGCAACAAATAGAAAACAATATTCATTCAACAGAGTTTTTTAAAAATTTAGATGAAAATACGTCTAATTTGAAATTTTTGCAACCTATGACTAATGATTCGTTTTTTGACATATTCTCTGTAAGAATATCTAGAGATGCAATTAGAAATGAAATTAATGATAAAATAGAAAGTTTAACTGACCAATCTAAAAAATTTGAATTGTTAAATATTTTAAGTGGAGATGACTTTAGTAATAGTTATTCCTATGTAATACAAACAAAAGTTTTTTAAAGAGTTGTTATGACTAAAACATCAGACACCGTAATTTCAATCAATACAAATAAAAAAAATGAAAGAAAAGTATTTGTAGACTTTGTATACAATAAATACTCGAAAAATGAAACAACGTTAAATGATAATATTATTTTAAACAGACTAAGACAAAATCTTAACGATGTTAAAAATAACTTTGTAAGGCTTTCACTTTCTCGACAGACTGAATTTGGTTTAGATGATGATTTACTAGAGTTTACTCAAAATATTGAAGAAATATTCAGTATAGCAGATATCAATAACTTAGATGAGATTGATTTAACTTATTTTAACAGAATAAACAAATACAATAAAAAAAGAATATATCATTTTTTAGAGTTAAACAATCAAGAAATTGAGTCAGGTATTGAATATTTAACTCCTTATTTTTCTAACGATGAATCACAATTAGATACAAGCAGAGTTAAAAAGGCTTTACTGTCGACAGCAAAAATATCTATTCTTAAAAACGAAAATTTAAATTTAAAAAAATTAAATGATAATAAAATATTTACTGATAAGTCTTTGTTTGAAACAAAAGAAATAGATAAAAATCTTTTATCAGACCAATCTGAGCGGATTGATTCGGGATTTTTGTTTGATATTTTTAAGCCTTTTAAATCAAGTATAAACAATATTGGTGATCCTTATAGTTTTAGTAAAATTAATGGTTTAAGATGTGGGTTTTTATTAGAAAAATATAAACTAGAAAACGATAAATTCATTAAAATTGCAGCAAAGTTTTTTACTAAAAAAAGAGGAGAAAATAATTTAAATAATTTACCGTCTCTTATAGAAGATGAAGCTGTGAGGTATGGTCAAGTATACAAATATGTATTGAGTGATGTTTATTTATATTCATATCCAGACGTTGAGAATAGATTTGTTTTAAATTCCTACTTGTTTTGTGATATTCCTTACGAAACTTCAGCTATTGTTTGTAGAGAAAACGTTCCACCACCTCCACCTATCAATATAAGTTTCATGTATAATGAAAATTCGCGTGAATTAAAAATAAACTGGGAAGAGCCTAAAAACTATCAGCAAGATGCAAAAGGATATCAGATACTAAGAAGATATAGCTTAGATGAACCTTTTGAACTAGTTAAGCAATTAGAAGGACACTCTGAGTTTGACGACTATAGATTGACTGAAATTGTTTCTATAAATGATGTAATATATACCCCTGATAGTATTCAATATGAATATACAGATTTTACTTATAAACCGGGAGTTGTTACAATTTACGCATTAAGGACAATTGATGCTCACGGCTTCGTTTCAGATTATTCTGCACAAATGGCAATATTATATGATCCTTTTGAACAGGAATTAATAGTTGATCTTGTTTCACGTGCTGGAGCAAAAAGAGATTTTCCAAACAGCATTTTAAGAAGTAAAAGTATATTCTTTAAAAACAAAACTAGTATAGTTGAAAAACTGCCTATTGTTAAAAACCCTAGTAAAATAACTCTATATATAACACCTGAATTTGCAGAAATAACAAAAAATGACAAAAGTGATTTAACGTTGGATGAAGAGTATCAACTTACAATAACCAAGTTAAACAATATGCTAATTCATAAACAAAATTTTAAAATTAAGAATTTTATTATTTCTTAAGAGTTATTAAAATATATACATATGTATTAATACAATATAGAAAGAATATTTAGGAGACTTATAATGGGGTTTTTAAATCACGCAACTAACAATATAATAGTTGATGCAGTTTTGACAGAAAAAGGCAGAGAAATCCTAGCAAGAAACGACGGGTCATTTGCTATTCAAAAATTTAGATTAGGCGATGACGAAGTTGATTATTCTATTTTAGAGCAATACGGTATCGTAATTGGTAAAGAAAAAATTGAAAAGAATACGCCTATATTTGAGGCAATTACAGAACAGAATTTAGCTTTAAAATATCCTTTGAGAAGCTTCTTAACAAATAACACAGAAGATATTTTCGCTATTCCTTATCTTGTATTAGGAGATAATATTACAACACCGATTGCTTTATCTTCAAATTTATCATCTAAAAAAGACTTAAGAAAAACAATTACAATTAAAACATTTGTTGATCAAGATCAAGACTTTGTATTAAATGAAGATGCATTAAAAGACACATCTTTTACCATAAAGGTTTTTGATAAATTACTTAAGTTAACCGGCGCAGCTTCTAGAGCTGTTAGAAATGATATTGCATATTATAAAATAGGAAGCCAGGTTTTAGACGAAGATTTTCAAGGTCAACAAGTTTGCAGCTTTACAGTTACAGCTCAAAATGTCGTAAATGCTTCAACTTTCAAATATTATTCAACAAAAAGCAATAATTCCTTAATTAAAACTAATATTCAAATTATAGGAAATAATACAAGCTCTTCTATTATAATACCAGTTACAATACAAAACAATATAATCACATAAAGGATAAAAGATGACTTTTTTTGAATTTGAAGATGAAGATAGAGTATTAAAAAGATCACAAATAAGACAACTAGTT
>MDSZ01052426.1_pt1 | contig 28730 bp, 18 predicted proteins | sample 811201 | NCBI WGS metagenome assembly MDSZ01 (sample SAMN05326647, study PRJNA326480) | marine metagenome | isolation source: seawater | place: Indian Ocean: North | collected 2010 | reverse complement strand
CGGTGGAGGAGGTGGCGGAGGAGGTGGCGGAGGAGGTGGCGGAGGCGGTGGAGGAGGAGGAGGAGGAGGTGGAGGTGGCGATATGTGGTTGCAATTGCTTTTATCAGAAGAACAAGACTCGCCCGGATAAAAATCACCAGTGCAAGTTTCTGTTACTGTAGAGCCATAATAATTAGTATATGTTCTCTCGGTGAAATCGTAACAATAGCTACCACCCCACTCTTCTCTAGTGCTAGCATAAGAATATGAGTTACTATCTCCAGTGCAAGCCTCACAATCATCCTCTCCGTCTGCATTATTCGCTAAGCACAAAGATAGACTAGCATTACCACCAGTAGCACTTTTCCGAATACATCCGCCACAACAAGCACCTGAAACACTGCTTAATGCTTCAAAATTATCGTCATCAGGAATATCGAATTTAAATATTTTCATATTTTGCAATCATGTCCTATAAGTAAGCAGTATGCAAATATGACTATATTAAAACCGGTTATTTTTATTGGTCTCCACAACCACTACAAATAACTGTTAGATAATCTGTACTTACTGTTTGTGTTTGTCTATGTGTTAATTCGACCTTTAATACGCTATCAACATTCTGCATAAGATTAAATAAGGCATTAATTTGTCCACCAGCAATATCTGGACTAGACAGGTCTTCACATTGAACTGTTGGGGTACTATAATATTTACCAAAACCTACTGTACCACTTTCTGGAGTAATATTTAGAGGTTTTAATGAGTCACTAATAAATCTATAGTCATACAATTCTCCAAGTCTAGCATCTTTCACATCAATAACTAAATTTTGATTTTCTTGGCAACAATCAGAACTAAGAGATAAGATTGGACTATCAACAAATTTAACAGTAGCATAAGGGTGACAAGCAGGTAAACAATCTATACAATGAAGTTTAAAAACGTCTTCATCATGTAAACCGACATAGCTAACAGGCTTAACAGTAGCTTTTATAACACTATAAACATTAAAGTCGTCGGTGTGACAGGGATGATAATTCATATCCTCATATATTTTATAATCTAACAGATCCTCTTGATCTAAATTTCCTGTTTCTTTAGAAAATGTAATTTCTGCTGGAATTTCAGCTTTCTCTTTACTGGCAACAAATTCTCCACTTGAAGGACTAACGTAAGTAGGCCAGTTAGAAATAGATGAACTAAAGTCAAAACTATATGTTTCTCCACAAGTAAGACCAGTTACACAAACAAGAATGAATTGTTTATTGTTGTCTTTACCTACTAAATTTAAATCATTTAAAGGCTCTATACCAATCGGTGAGCATGTAGAAGCAGCACAATCTTTTAATCTTCCTCCATTTTCTGGAACTGTTATAGGCAAAACAGACTGACTACGCATGACAACATAATAAGATTCTCCAGGAGATAATTCAGTAAGTGTGGAATTTTCATTAGGAGTTCTTTTACTAGGATCTGTAGCATCTAAAGACGTAAAAAACACAGGAATTGTACCATCCGCCAATTGACTTCCATGAATAGTCAGAACATTATTAATAAGTCTATTCCAGTTTGCAACATAGTCATCATCTATTTGAAACTGACTTAAGGTAGACACACTATTAGCAACTGGGGCGGTCATTAAATTTAATGGCTCTTTACCCTGGTATCTGTACTGTGAGTATTGAATGCTGATTTCGCTCATTTGTAAACCTTTAAATTATGTTCTTATAAAATATATTACACCAGGAGACTAAGCTGTTACATAAGTTCTTATACCATCACCATTAGAGTTATTTGCACGTATATTGATCATCCAAGTTGCATCAAGATCACTAGAAAAATCTATAGAGAAATTGAAGTCAGAAGCAGAATTATTACGTATTACATATGTAGGATCGGTGGTTTTCTTGTATTCTATTACATAAGACGTTATATCAGAAGCACCACTAAACAATGGAGCACTCCACGATAAATTAAGTGTCAAAGCAAGATCATCTCTATCTACAACAAAATTCTCAACTGCTGCAGGAGTTGACGAGTCTTGCGTTGGACTTGGAGTAACAGTTGGTGTTGGTGTGTGAGTAGGTGAAACAGATGGTGTTACACTAACACTTGGAGTAATAGAAATAGTTGGCGTTGGAGTTACTGTAGTTGTTGGAGTGAGTGTAGGAGTAATGCTGATTGTAGGCGTTACGCTTATAGTAGGAGTTGGAGTCAAAGTTGAAGTTGGAGTAGGGCTTGTGGTAGGTGTAACACTTAAGGTAGGTGTAGGAGTAGGAGTTTCACTTAATGTAGGAGTTATGCTAGGAGTAACACTAATTGTTGGTGTTATGCTAGGAGTTACGCTAATAGTAGGAGTAATAGATGGAGTTATACTAATTGTCGGTGTAACAGATGGTGATATCGTAGGCGTAAGAGATATTGTTGGGGTTATAGTAGGAGTGATACTTGGGGTAACGCTAGGCGTAGGAGTAATAGAAGATGTAATTGAAGGTGTCGGAGTAATAGTGGGTGTGACAGTAGGGCTAGGTGTGGGAGTAGGAGTGGGAAGGTATTGGTTAGACAATACTAGTTTATCAGAGCCTCCCATATAGCCATAATCTAAAACATAATAGCTTAAAAAGGTATCATCTAAACCTTCTTTAACTGTAATTTCTATTAAACCTCTGACGAAATCATAAGTTCCGGCTGTTAGTGCAGATACAAAGTCGTCGCCACCCTCTTCAGTAGATTGTATAGTGCCGGGTATTGTAACAGAATTACCTGGAACTCCAGAATATGATATCTTGTCTTCATATCCTTTATTTAATATGGCGATAGCTAAATCTGTAGACCTAGTGTCCCATCTATATACTCCAGTAGAATAAGCTAAAAAGTGATTATTAGAGTGCGGGATACCATCAAATGTTAAAAATTCTTCGCTAATTGGAACTGAATATTCAGGGTCTAAATTATTGGAATTGGTATAGTCAATAATATTTGTAACGCCTTGATCGCTATAGGACAGCAAGTGTTGCACATAATAATCTCCACTAACGGTTACTACATTATCAACTAGTAAACCAGATAAATTTTTGTTATTGACGTCTAATCTAAAAACATCTTCCTTATCATATATTTTCCTATTATATATAAGTTCTCCAACCTTTTGTGTAGAGTCTGCTACTGATCTTTTAACTATTGACACCTCAGGTATAGGAGCAACTTGTCTACTACTATCCACACAGCTAGATAACGAATCAGTTTGTGAATTATCGTCATTAACGTCATTTAAAGGTTGAGATTCTTCATCACCTCCAGAACCTCCACATGCTGCTACATCTTCATTAGGTAAACGAACAGGTAAAATATCATTACTCTTTTTAAGTAGCTTGCCAACGACTAATGACTTATCTAGATCATCATCAGTCAAAACTAAAATAGCCACATTATGATCGTTGTGTATATATTTCCAAGAATTAGACATGTCTAGTATTATATCCCCAGTACCAATATCTTTTTCAGCAGTGGCATTTTCACAATTTCGTTTTCCTGCATCACCTACTACTATCATCTGATAGTCTGTATACATTAAATCGCCAGAAGCGCTTTTAATTAATAATTGTAATAATACCTGTGCGCCAAAATCAAATCTAGATTTAATTAATACTGTAGTTTGAGGTTTAATAATTCTAGGTTTCTGTATAGCATACGCATTGGGCACAATGGTAACTGTGGTATTTTTAGGATACACATCCGCAACTGCAAATTCAACAGTAACAAAATTACTATCTTTTAATTCTAATTGTGCAGGAATATTGTCAAATAATGGTTGTCCTGTATCGGGATTATTAATTGGATTACCATCCGAATCAAGTCTGGGTGTTGACCTGGCTATAGCATATACATCTTCAAATACTATAGGTATCCCACACTCACCTTGGGCTAAACTGAAGAAGTTTTCATTAATCATTAGTTATCTCCACCGCCACAATCGTTACACTGGATACTTAAAACCTTTTCAGTCAATAATACATTATCAACCTCGACACCGAACTTAAACACACTTACAGCAGAATTTTCTCTAGCGACATTGATATTGATAGGAATCAATGCACTTCTATACTCTTGAATCAAACTAGGGTCTGTATCACTACCTTCAGGCTCCAGTAAATAATTCGTATACTTAGGAGTTGAAAGAGAAATAGTAGACTGATTAGCCGTTAATTCAGTCATAACAAAATCGTAATTGGTAACTCTATCTAAACCGCTAACGTCAACTGCCAAGGTGTCTCCAAAACAACAAAAAGTTGACACATCATCAAAAGAAATATCAGGTACACTATCTACGTCGCTACAAACAACCTTGCCACTAAATTCTATCACATTCTGTTTTTGTACACCTATTTGTTTACCACTATCATCATATATAGCTTGTCCAGAAACTATGTATAATTTTCCTGTTCTAGAATTCATAACAATTTCTCCTACAGATATTTCTTCTGCTGACGGAGGATTAATTGTTTTTACGTCTCTTCTGTGTCTAATCGGCATAATATTATATCCTTATGTTGTGCTTGGAGTACATGTTCCAGTAAATTCAGTCTCACCAAAATCGTATTTGTCTGGTGGGGGTTGTGGCGGTTCTGGGGCTTCGTCTGTGCCTAGTGAAAGTTTCTCTGTTATAGTACCATTACCACTATTATTAGTAGCGAAAATTTGAACTAAAATATGTGGACCAGTAGTAATATATCCAGTTTCTTGTAAATCATACGAATAGAGGCCATCTACTGGAGTTAAAGAACCAATAGGTATATTTAAAGTTCTTGATGCAATAAAAGACTCTTCATTTGGTTTTTTATATTTAATCACATAATTAGTAATAGCAGAAGCGCCAGCATTAGCGGGAGCTGTCCAGTTTACAGTAATTCTATCGTCAGTAGCTGTAAGATTTGTTCTTACTAAGTCTAATGTCGTAACGGCTGATGGCACATTAGATGTAGGAGTTATGCCATCACTACTTAATGACACCTGTCCTGTTCCAATACTATTAACAGCAGCTACTCTAAATATATATCTTAAATCATTTACAAGACCCGTAACAACCAAACTATTATCAGGACTAATAGTATCTTCAACTTTATTCCAAACGTCACCATCATTTAAGCTATATTCAACTATATAGTCTATAATAGGAGATCTTCCATCATCTGTAGGAACGGACCATTGTAGAAATACTGAACCATTACCAGCAATACCAAAAACATTACGAGGAGGACCAGGAACGCTAGGAGGCAAATCAGGAACTAAACTGATTATTTTACCAGTAACATCTGTAGTTAAAGTAGCTCCAGGAGTATAATCAGTACCATGCATACCTGATAGATATATATGATCTGTAATAATACCGCTTGAATATGTATACTGATTGACGCTAAGATCAGCTAAATAATCTAAAGTAGAGAAACCTGATGGTTCAACGTTAACAGATTTAGATATAGAAGTGATAACATAAGGGGTATGAGTATTAACAGTAGCTTTGCCCATACCTTCAAGGAAAAATCCTGTAGGAATAGTATTTTGAGCATCTGTATAACCGCTATTAAATATGCCTGTTGCTGTGCCACTAGCTGCATTCCCTATATTAGCATCAACCTTAAATACAGGAACTAAACCTAAAGGAAGATTTCCATTTTGAGCATCTGCATCATGCAAGCTTGGTACATATTTATTATATAATGTTTTTGTTTGACCGTAAATAGCAAAATCAATATTCTCGCCAACAGCATTAAAATGAGTATGCTGTAAAGGTCTAGTACTAAGAACATTTTTAGAACTAGGTCTAAATGTAAATTGTCCTTCTCCTTTACCTAGCAAATCAGTAGATTCACACGTAAAACCTGAAACAGCCGGTGGATCTTGTGGAAATAATCCGTAACCCAATCCATTAGTTAGAGTAGCAGATTTTGTAATAGAATACATAATACCAGTAAACGAACCAGCTTCTGCGCCACCAACATCTGCCTCATTAGCCTTCAAAGGCGGACATGCATGACTAAATATATTAGAGTTACTATCTTCTTCAAAAATAGGAGGATGACTTATATATAAAGCATCTGGACCATCAAAAGGACCTAATAAGTTTTTAGCCAATTTAACATAATCTACTTGAAAATCTCCTGTATGCATAACTGCTACAGTATCACCAAAACTATATTCATTTTCTAAATCTTCAAGTGTTGGCAAGCTTTCAGCAATACCACCAACATCAGGAAGAGGCTCTACAAACGTAATACGCTTAGTGATAGTGTCTACTTCTACTAATCTTTTTTGTAGTCTATCATATGTTAAGCCTTCTGCTTCTAGGTACTTATTTAGCTCAAATTTTAAAGGACCAGTGCCCTGATGAACTAATAAAGAGCCTTTCATAGATTCAGAATCTGGACCAACCTGTAAATCTGTATTTTTCTCTATTTTAAGTAAAGTCTTTACTTCTATATTATCATCATTATAAACTAAATTATCATAAGTATTAATGTATTGTAAATTATTTAAGTATAGAGGACGTAGTCCACTAACAGTATCTCCGGTGAATTGTATAGCCCTATCTTCTTTTATATACTTAAATTCTGATATACCAGTAGCTCGTGTAGAACTATCCTTAATTAATAAACCACCACTAGTACCAGCTATAAAGTCTGTAACATTGCCTCCTGGATCAGTTACTTTGAGATCATTAACGGTTAGTGTAACTACATCTAAACCACTCATCATTACTGCACCACTAGATAATATCTTAATCTGTCCATTAGATGCAATAGTAACTTTGTCTTTAGAAAATCCTGTCCTATGAGTACCGAAGAACTTATGACCAACTTCTCCAATCTCTAATGTTGGATTAGGTCCAATGGTAACTCTACCATGTTCAGAATTTACTAAGGCTAAAGAATCAGTGCCTGTAGTAGCATCTTCTAAGATAGCAACATCGCTATCAGCATTATTATGCAAAGAAATTATTTCGTTACCTTCTGGGCTTTTAACGTCTAAGCCCATAGAAGAAATACTTCCACTAACACTAAGATCTCCAGTAATGTGCGTAAGACCTCTAACTGTTAATATAGCACTTGGATAAGGGTCAAATGCATTTATAATTACAGTATTAGACGGACTAGATACTGAACCTTCCGGTTCAAAATAAGCGGCCTTATACCATTCATTCATGTCTGGGATAAAGTATTTACCCAAAGCAGTAGGATCTATAATAAAACTAGATCCACCATCTTGAGTAATGTTGTAAGCACCTGATTCTGTAATATTAGCAGGGTCTGTTGTTAATCCGGTGGGTGAGCCATTATGTAACCAATTGGTGAATCTGATCGCACTCATGTAACTAACAAAAGTTACTGGTTTACCAGAATGGAATGGTTTAAATGAATATGTATAAGGACCAGAGCCATCTCTTAAAATACCTCCAGTATCATGTGAAGACATTTGTGAATTATATAAACCTAGAATGTCTGTACCAGTAGCTACAGCGTTTAAAAATCTACTATACTGATCATTAGTAACTTCAGTAGTAGCAATTCTATATAATTTATCTACTTTACCTAAATTAGATATAGAAGCTTGAGAAAAACTATCGGTAGCCCTATCATAGACGTCTATATTACTTGAAGTATCGCTGCTATTACCAGGATTCCCTACAGTAACAAAATCTAAACCAAGAGCACCACTAATATATGCTGAGTCTTGTTGTCCGTAAACACTAGCCACCCTAAAACCAACACCAGAAGCAACTCCTGTAGAATTTACAACTTCAAAAGCATTAAATTTTTCACCTGTAGTTAGTACGCTACCACCAGCAATATATCTGTTATTTGTACTGTAGTGTATATCATCTACACTTATAAATTCTGCAGCATTACCGTTTTGATCAAATGTTCCATATGAAGACGGCTTACCGTTAGTGCCGACATCAGAAAGAATGCCAGACCAAGGACCTGGGGCCACATAACCATAATTAGCGGTATTATAAAGAGGACCTGATCCTACACCCCCACTAGTTAATGACACTCTAAGAGGCACATCGTCTTGTGAAGTGCTATAGGTTTCAAATGAGCCAACAGTAACTGCATTTCCTAGTAATACGCTGGGTCGAATATCCAAAGCAGGCTCTGCAGCATCTGTGTTAACTGTGAAGCCTATGGACTTTAAAGCGTCATTAAATATTGTTTTTTCACTTGGTCTAGTGCTTAAAACGATCGCAGTAGCATCGTTAACGCCAGTTAAAGTAGGATCAACATATTTTTTTAGAGTTAAAGTAAATCCTTTACTAATAGAATGTATTAAAAGATTTGTCTGAGTATTTGGAGTAATCTGATCAGCAGTTGTCATTATGCTAATACCGTCATCAGATGAAATAATACTTCTAACAATCGTATAAAGAATAGGCGTAATACCATCATTATAATCTATAGCAATTTGATCTCCTACGCTAAACTCTTCTATAGTAGGAGGACTATCCGAATCGAAAATAATTTGAGCTAAACAAGCTTCTGCAGATCTTTTAGGGAAAGCAGAATATAATATATCGTTGTTGGTACGGAAGAAATCATCAATACCAAGATCAGTGGCAACAAAACCTCCAGATACTGTAGTTAACACTTTACCAGAACCAGCGCCAGCCCCTAGAGCAAATCTGTTAGTACTAGTATTACCAGCAGTAACAATTCCTCCTGATCCAACAGTAAGCAAACTCCCACTTGCTAGATTAACTGTTTTAAGTTTATCTACAGACAATTCATCTGAAACATAAGCATTTGTAAAATTCACAGTTGTATCAGGACTACCAGTATAAGAAACAAAAGATATATTATCACCTGAAAATACAATATTTTCACCTAATAATCCTAATGATTTACTTTGTAGATCAACAGCCGCTTGAGAATTAAGGTTAGAAATTAATGTTGAGTCAGCATTGGTAATGAAAGTATTAACTAAGCTATTACCACTATTTACAGTTAGTGATAATTGACCACTTTCTGAACCGTTGGTATAATCTAAAACTTTACCAAAAATTTTAGCATATGTGTGTTTGGATTGTGTGGAATCTTTTGAAGAAAAGGTAATAGTAGAAATATCTGTACCATTTTCTATGATTTGCGTTGCTGGAGCATGATGAAGAGTGATATCAGCAGTATGACAAGCAGCCCTATTTTCTACTCTAACTGTCTCGTCACATGCAAAGTTTACAAAATGAGCTAAAGTTTGAGGTCTTGATCCAGTAGGAATGTTAATACCTAGTCTACCATCATAAGCAAAAAACAGATTGCGATTACCAGAATCGTTACCATATAAAACAATATCACCGTTAGTAGGTATAGTAATACCAGAAGGCATATTTACACCTATACTACCATCAGAGCCAAACTGAAAAGTTCTGTCAATACCAGTACCATTAATAATAAAATTACCACTATTATTATATTGTTGATTAAAAACAGTATCATGAGAAACATTGCCGCTCGTAGGCAAAATAGTATTAGCACTGCTTGCAGTATTAGAACCAAATAATAGTTTATTGTCTGTACCGAAGTATACATTGGCACCACTGAAAGTAGTAGCATCTACTTTATATTGTAATTCTCCGTCCTCACCACCAGGATCGGATTGTGCAGAATAATTGAGTGATGAGAAGCTTTTTGGTTTATTAGAAGAGCTAGATTGTTGTAAAACAACCCAATCTTCTCCTGTGGATGCTATACTGGCATACCCGGCAGCTCCTTGAATAGTATATAATAATTTATTTCCACAATAAAGATCTAATTTACCTAATGTATTATTAACTAATTTAAAGTCTACTATTAATGATTCATTGTCTTTAGCTGGTGGTAATTTAGCTTTAACATTACCAAGAGAAGTATCAACAACATATGTAGATCTAACATTATCTACTACAAAGTCTGATTCTTTAACTATAACATTATTAAATGCTGTATTAAAGTTGTATTCATTAGCATAGATAAAAAATTCACCATCATCTAAATCAATAGGCTGACCATCAGAACTAGAGCTAATAACCTTGTCTCTAACTAAATAATAAGTATCTCCAGCCTTAAGTTGTGCTATACCAACTTCATATTGTTTTGAGCCGCTATGTCTAATAAGATATGGAACGTATGCCCCAACATTTTCAGCTTTGAATTCCTGGTAGTTTGCTAAGACATTTTTTAATACAATATCTTTTTTGGCGCTACATTGATATCCTATATTTTCGAAAATGTGAACGTTGCTCATTTAAGTACCTATGTTATAAACTCATTATTGTTAGGGGATTGTAAACCAAGTGATCCCTCGTTTTTTGTATTTAAGTCATTAAATTTACTAGCTGTATCTTGTTGAGATTGAGATACACTACTATTTAATAGATTGTTAGAGAAAGTGTCTAAAGTATCTGGTATTCCATCTACTCTAAGGTTTTGTGCTACACTAACACTATCTGGTATATTAGTAGCTGCTTCATTAACGGATTGTGCTGTTGCTGAGAATGAATTCGATGCTTGTGTGATTTGAGTAACAACACTGTTCATATTTTCGGTACCACCAGATATAGCTTGATTTAGTTGAGCTACTATAGTTTTAAATTCTTCTATTCCTTGGATCTGACTATTTACTGATACACCATTATTACTACCTGCACCTGCTAATCCTCCATTTTGTAGATATTGTGTTCCACCAGCTACTCCTCCCTTAGCTAAGTGATTAACCATTTGGTTATGACTACTATATCCGTTATTTATAGCTCTTAAAACAGGCAAGAATTTGCTGGTAGCATTTCTATTAACTACAAATTCTCCAGGAGTTAGCATAGCTGGTACGGTATCGGTACCACGAGGAGGACTATGGAACAAACCTACATGACCTCCACTAGCATATCCATGTAATTTCATCAATTTCTTCAGCATGTCTTTAGCTGCTGGGTTGTTTTGAAACTGTTCACTATTTGAAGCTTGTACTAATGAAGTCAATAATTCTACGGGCTTGTCTCTGATCTCTTTAGCGCTATACATATTACCAACTGATTGATTCTTATTATCAATTGCTCCGCGAAGGCTACCGCGAAGTTGCTCATAGCCACCGCCTTCAGCAAGAAATGCGTCGTATCCTTCTAAACCTCTAACACCTGCGTAATATCTTTCCCTATTTCTTCCATACTGAAGAGTGTTCTGTTGAAAAGCATGTGTCATTTCATGTCTTAGTATATTTCTACCTTGCGGCCCTGATAAAGTCCGCTTGTCCATTACAAGTTTTTGATTGCCAGGAAAATATGCTCCCCCGGCCCTCGTTCCGCCTACAGCGAGATCTTCTTGTATATCTAATTGTTTTACTCCAAACACGCTGGCAGACCGTTGTCGAAGCAAAGCTGCTTTTTCTGGACTAGAAGCATATTGAGCTAAATCAGCACCCATTTGCGTTTGTTGTTCACTATACATCTGGTATAGTCTATCTGTCGCGTTACCACGCGGTCTGACACCAGCAGGCCGTTGTCTTGCAGGAGATCGTGGTGGTGGTCGCACAGTCGGTTCATTTACAGGGACCTTTTTCGGTGGGCGAAAAGGTCTGCCTGGTGTGAATGAGTTTATGAATGGGTTGTCCAATATCTTCGCAATTTCTTCATCGCTATAAACTTTGTTGGTTGCATATTCCAGTCTTTCTTTGAATTGTCTTTTGTTTTCTTCTAAAGGATCTAGAGTTGGTCCCAAAGGCTTTTTTGGATTTACGTTGAGATTTCTTGCCACACCTGTTCCTGGAAGAATATCATCAGGCCCTAATGGTTTTATTTTAGGTGTTCTTTTAGGAATTATCCTGCCCAACATATTACCCAAAGCCTTACCAAGCACTGGGCCGAATAATCCGAACCCGGTACTAACAGCTACATTAGTGGCAGACTGACCAGTACTTTTACTGTCAGTAGCACCAAGCATTTCTTCTATAAGCGAAGTAATCCCACCTTCTGCACCACCTATCCCCATTGAACGTAAAAGGGTAGTTCCACCACTTCTAAACAAAGGAGTCGCAAGCTTTGGCACAGCAGAAAGTCCCATAGTAGCAATCATGCCTATAGCTTGGATAGCTGATTCAGCCACATCTCTTGAAACCTGTATCCCTTGCATAGTACTATCAAGCATTCTTTTATCCTCAGCTGAGGTTATAACCCCTGCTCTCTCACTAAGACCCATAGTTCTTCTAGTAGATTCGCTGCCTGGAACTTTAAAGTTAAACGAATGACCACTCTTGGCTGCCGGTAAACTATAGTTTTCAGCCAATACCTTAGGACTATAACCACTATCTATAACGTTCTGAACTTCATCTCTAGCCATCTTAAGAGCAGCTAATTCTTGACTTAATATTTTTGATTTAAGTTTCCAATTTTGTGTACCTTCACCCGCTGTCCCAAAGCCCCAACTCCAATCTATAACGGCATCATAAATTCCCCTACCTAGAAAGCCTGCCCCACTGCCTATTTCTTTTTCATTATCAAGCTCCTCTTGTTTGCTTGCTATTTTTTCATTAAGCAAATCTCTCTGCATATTAACGCCAGCCTTAATCCTTTGCTTTTGCTGCATTCTCCTATTTTTTTCCTCCTCTTCTTTCAGGCGTTTTCGTGATTCAAACTCCTCACGTTGTCGCTCTTGTTCCATTAGTTCTTCGTGCATTCGTTGTCTTTGTTTTTCCTTTCGTTCTGCCTCCTTCTTTGCTTCGTCTCTTTTCGCCTTCTCTTTTGCTCTAATCTCCGCAGCCTGTTTAGCTGCCTCTTCAGCATTAGCTCTATTTGTCTCTTCCTGTTCTTGTCTCAAGGTATCCATTACGGGATTTACTGGCAAGAATGGTTTTTCTTTTTGAGGTCCTTCTTTTTCTTTTATCTTTGCTGCATTATCTTTGAACCACTGATCTCTAAAGTTCATGTAGTTCTCGCCATATTCGTTCATAGCCCGTTGAGTAGCTACTTCCAAAGGAACACCGCTGTCTATCAGTTCTTGTCTTCTCTTGAAATACGCGGATCTAGCTTTATTATATGCATGCTTATGGGCTTGTTTAACTTCTCTGATACCTCCACCACCACCTTGAACGGCTTGGATAGTCTGTGCTCTCTCCACCATTCTTTGATAGAGCTCTCCTTGTTGAGGAGTAAACTCAAAGCCCTCTTTCATCTCAGCATCTACTTTTTCAGCAGCATCAATATCGTTAATGCCTTCGCTTAATATAAGTTTTCTAATTTTTTCTTGTCTAAGCTTCAGAAGATCATTAATACCAATCGCACCTTTACCCATACTGGCTAATTTAAAGTCTTTTTGGTTTCCAATTTCAGATATAGTCTTATTATTTTTGGCTCTTTCTTGTAACAGCTTATGAAGTTCTCTACCTGTTTTGGTATCATGGAATGCTTTTGGAATTGAATCTCCCTGGAAGTCCTTACCTCCATTAAGCTTTCTAATCTTTTCGTTAAGATCTTTATTCTCTTCTTTAGCTTTATTATAGTCTGTGTTGTCTTTTTCAAAACTGTCGTTGATATAACCCTGCAGCTCATCATTAATAGGACCAAACAACTCTATATTATCATAATACTGTTCGTTTTTCAAAACATTTAGCGGAGATATATTTTTGTTATATTTCTGCTGCATGTTATTGCTCGTCTTATTGATATAATCTCTAGCTTTAGGATCAGTTAAAGCTTGATTTGCCATATATTCAGCAAAAGTTATAACACCGTCATTATTGCTGTCATTTAATCCACTAGCGTCTTCTACCCCTACAGTAATCACGCCATCTTTATTAGTATCTCTTTGCGCAAAGCCGCCGCCTCTAAGATAAAGAACTTTGCCTCCATTAGAGTAGCCGCTAACCTTGCCCCCATTAATAGACTGTAACAGACCCATATTTTTCTGTGCTGCTTTTCTGTTTACCACAAACTCACCAGGAGTTAACATAGCGGGAACTGTATCTGTACCTTGAGGTCTAAAAATCGATCCTCCAGCAGCCCTAAATTGTGGTCTTCTACTAGGATTTTGAGCAGCAGCCCCTGTACCGGCAGGTCTTGTCCTTCTATCCGCACCAGCAAAAGTAGCATCTAAATCTCTTATACTCTTTTCAAGGTTACTTTGACTATCTATAAGAGCCTGATTAGCCGCACCACTAGCTATGTCAGCAAGATATCTATTTGCTTCTACTTGTACTTCTGCAGCGCTATCATATGCGGCAACAAGCTTTTGCATTACAGGATCTGCTTTAGGGTCTGCAGTATCTCTCACAGCCTTTTCAACAATAGATTGACCTAACGCACCCAAGCCAGATTCAAGACCCATCTGCCTAAGTATCTTAGACTCATCTTGATTTGCTCTGTCTGTTGCGGCTTCACGACTAAGACCCGCATCCATCATTCTGGATATTCTGATGTCTCTAGTTTGTTGTAAGAACTTCAAATCTTGTCCACGAGTTTCAGCCGCTACACCTTGAGAAGCTTGACGAACACTACCTGTTTGTTTAAGCAGCTCAAAGAATCTTTTACGCTGATTTGCGCCTGCCTGTGGAATGAAACCATTAAGTCTTTGATTAGCTCTAACAAGAGCTTCATCCATAGCTCTAAGTTCATCGGGTCCGGATGTTAATAGTGTTTCTGCAAACTTTCTATTAGCTTCTTGTAGTCTTTTCCTTTCATTAACTTCTGCTAGTGCAGCATCAGCAGCTTTTGTTGCAGATTCTGCTAATTTTTCTAGTGCTGCTTTATTATTATTTAATTCTCTATTAACTTCTGCTAAACGACTAACTAGATTGGCTTGTTCTGCTGTTCTGTCAGTATTATTTCTAAGTTGTTCTTCTAGCTCTGAAGCTTCAGCATTAAGCCTTGCAAAATTATCCGCAATGGCTGCTGGATCTGATACTCCACCGGTTAATGACTCCATGTCTGCTAAGCCTCTATTTAAAAGCTCTTGAACATCTGGACCAAAACCAGTTAAAGCCTCTTTAATAGAATCTGACGCATTTCTTGTAGCATCAATAGCAGCCTGCTCATATTTTAATGCCTCATTTTGTAAATTAGCTGCTTCCTGAACATTTTTAGCAAACTGATTTAAAGCAGCAGCTCTGGCTTCTGAAAATGCTTTTGCAAGATCAACAGATTCTTTTCTAACTTCAGCAAAGTTTTTCTGTAAATCCTCTATAGCTTTGTCTAATTTGTTTCTTCTTTCATTAGAATCTCTTACTCCTACCAATGAATTACTTAGATTAGTTGCAATTGCATCAGCTTGTTCTTGTAAATTGTCTGCAACATCACCAGCACCAGCAGCTCTTAATGACTTAAGTTGTTCTGCTACACCAGCTCTAATATCTTTAGATGCTTGATCGGCTGAAGCTCCAGGAGCGATATTATTAATAACATCGGCAAATCCCTTTTCTATGACAGCAGGATCAAAAGTTGCAACAGCAGATACTTCACGCGCTCTTTGTCTGCCAAGCGCTGGAGTTAAATTTTGTGCAAGTCTGCCTCTGGTCGCATTTCTCTCTCCAGGAGTAAACGCAGAAGGATTATCTACAACACTAGCAGCTCGACTTCTAATCTCTGTAATACTAGCCTGGCCTCTAGCACGAGCGATAGAAGCGTCTATAGAATCTTGTCTTACAGCAGCTTCTTGTTGAATTCTAGCGATCGACTGTTGCATAACACTATTTAATTGTACAAAACTAGTGGCCAGCTTAACCTGTAATCTATTTAATCTTTCTTGAGCCCTAGCAGCTTGTTCTGTTTTGTCTTTTAGTGCTAATGACCCATTAGCAGCAAGTAGATCATTTTTAACTCTTTGTCTATTTGCAGCTATTGCTGCATTGCCTAATGTCCTACCTTGTTGTGTAGCAAGCGCAACCTGCTCTTGATATGTTTGATCTGCTTCTAAAGCAGCATCAACTAGAGCGTCTAACGCCTTAGCTTCTGCTGAACCAGGAGCAGCTCCTTTGAAATCTCCTAAAGTTTTACCTTTGGCAAATTGTTCCATAACAGCATTTTGAGCATTTGTAAATGCTGCACTATTAGCTTCAACTATTTCTCTAGCTGCTGCTGTAACTTTATCTTTATTTTTTAATGTTGCTTCTTCTATACTGTCTACCAAAAGCCCCAAAGTTAATGTAGAAAATACTCCTCTACTAGTACCACGGAATCCGGTAGTATTTTGAGACTCATCAGCAAGTTGTTTACGTCTTGCTACAGCAAACTCTTTACCTGCAGCAATTTGATCGTTTATCGCATTATTAAGTGCGTTAAAGTTTGCAGCATTAGCCTGATCAGTAAACTTCTTTAAAGCATCACCAGCAGTTTTAGTGGTATCGTCTAACTTTGATTGTGCGGCTTTTTTAGCTAATTCTATTTGTTTTTTCTGATATGCTCGAACTGCAGCAAAACCAGCAGCAACAGCACCAGCGGCAATTGCAGCAGGTCCGAGAGCCTTAGCGAATTTAGCTACTGTACCACCAAGTCTTCCTAAGCCAGGGAACGTATTACCAATCGACTGTAATAATTTGCTTTTTGCCAAAGTTTCAAAAACAGGAATCGCTGCTAAGACAGTAGTTGTTAAGGTGGCCATAGTAGTAATGAAAGCAGAAGCAGCGCTAGTAATCGGAGTATTAAGTTGTTCTAATGCAACAGCTGCTGTACCAGCTCCGATAATTAAACTAGTGAATGCTCCACTTTCAGCAAAATTACTTAAAGCACCTGTACCCCCTCTTCTTGCATTACTCCTTTTTCTTTCCACAGCAGCAAGCTGTTTTTCCATAGCTGTTGCTTTTGCTCTTTCGGCTGTGGTTTTAGCACTAGCTTTTGCTAAAGCTATATTTGATTGTATTTGTCTTTTTGCGGCAACATATGTTCTAGCATCTGCTTTGCCCTTAGTGCTAAGAAGTTGAGTCAATTTATCGGCAGATAATCCCAAGGCATCGAATTCAGCTTCTAGAGCCATTAGAGCAGCTATTTCACTACTTCCAAATCTTAATGTTCCTCCTGCACTGCCACTAACTCCTGTTAAGCCACCATTAGCAAAACCAACAACACCACCCTTATTAAAGCCTTGTGGTCGAGTGTTCATCTTTCTTAAGTTTCCGTACCCAACAGCTTTAGCGCTTTTTGCATTGATTACAAATTCGCCGGGAGTCAGCATTGCCGGTACTGTATCTTGTATGCTTCCGCCAGTTGCTTTTCTTTTACCTCTAGGTAGTCTAATTCTTTTTTTACCATCTAAACCAACACTTTTTTGCTTCATTGCTTTTCTAAGAGTACTACTACCAAGGGCTGCATCTACTATCGGTTTTAATTTTTTAATAACATCAGGGTCTGTATCAAAGAAAGCAGAACCGGTTGGTAATCCAGCCATGATCTTTCTTTTAATGCTAGGATATTGTTTATTTAATGCTTGACCAGCGGCTCCGGATTGTCCTCCTTCAAGCCCATACAATTTAGAAGCATTTGTTTTCCCTTTAAGCGTTTTAAATACATCATTATTTTTAATATATTCTCTTAAGGCCGCAGCACTAACACCAATATTATTGGCTTTCAAGTTCCAATCGCTATTCCAATTCGCTGGCAGGTCAAGACCAAAACTATCATATAGTCTACTAATATTTTTTTTCTTACCAGATTTTGCGGTGTATGAGAAACCTGCGGCTTTAGATTTAGTCAAATGAGTAAAGGCTGTTCCTGGCTCAGCTTTTAATAATCTACCGTCTTCTTTTCCTCCATTACCATACCTATTCATCCTGTGTAGTTTTTCTGTACCAATAGCTCTTACAGAACTTTTTCTAAGAACAAACTCGCCAGGAGTAAGCATTGCAGGAACACTATCAGTATTGCCGCTACCAGGAACCTTACCTCCCCTAGCAAAACCTTGAGTTCTAGTAAGACCTCCTCCAAAACCTTTAGCAAATTGACCTATTGCGGAAACGCCTCTGGCAGCACCTAATAGTCCAAGTATAGGAATAATACCTTTAACAGAATCTGCTACTTTTATTAATGCACTAGCTAAACTTAACGCACCACTAATAAGACCCTTAAAACTATCTGTACCGGCCACGTTTCTAACAAGCTGTAAGAATTCTTCTCTAACTTTGGCGAACTGAATAGCTAACGCCTGTTGTGCTTTTGCATTACTTTCCGCTAAAGACGCCTGACCTTGTTGTGCAACTTTTAATGCTTCTTGAGCTGTAGCAAATTGTCCGATAAGAGGGATAACCTTACCAATTTGTCTAAATCCACCAAGCTCTTCAACAATCTTACTAAAACGAATGTCTCTAGGATCTAAAGTACCCAAGCCTTCACTTAATAACTTAACAGCTTTAAATGCGCCAACAAACTTGCCTTCAGCATCTTGCAGATTAACGCCGAATTCTTTAAGAGCATCAATGGTGCTTTCTCGTTGTAGCCTAGTGAAAATGGTTCTTAAACCAGTAGCGATAGTTTCGGCACCTTCACGAGTCGTAGCACGAACACTAGTAAAGACAGCAATAAACTGATTAAGAGCCTCTGTACCTTCACTAACCCCTTTACTAGCAGCAGAGAACACACCACCGGCACGCTGAATAGCAGCAATAATATCACTAGATTCAACAGCAAAACGAGCAGCAACAGCATTAATACTACCTAAAGCACCTTCTAATTGTCCAGCGCCGATACTAAACTGTCTAAGTAAAGCAATACTACCTTCTACAGTATCATTCAAATTATTAAATGTAGGAGCAACATCTGTTAAAGCCAGAGCTTTTAAAGCCTTTTGCACATCACGAATACTAAAACCGGCCTGTGTTAAAGTAACAGAAATTTGTGCAAGACTAGAACTGGAGACACCAATACCAGTTGCTAATTCTCCAATAGTACTCTGCAATCCTTTTAGATTATTAACAGTTTGTCCACTAACCTGAGAAATTCTGACTAACTGTCTATCAAACTTAACAAAGTCTCCTAATGCTTGATTGATAGCATTATTAACGCCATAAATAACACTAGTAACACCAGCAAAAGCAGTAAATCTTCTAATAGCTAATGCAGATTGTCTACCAAACTCTTCAATCTCTGTTCTAGCTATTTTAATATTTTTAAAAGCAATAGATGAATTTTTGCCTAATTGTTGTGTTGCTTTGCTAACAGCCTGTACTTTAACAGCAACATTACCTGTGCCAATACTATTGATTGTTTTTGCGAACTGTCCTACCGCAGAATTTGCTCTGCCCGCACTAGTACTAACTTTATTTAACGAAGCATTAATAGCTGTTAATTTTTTGTTAGCATTTTGTAGTGTTTTTATAGTAGCTGGATTTATATTTAGATTAACATCAGCTTTTAGACCATTAAGCTGTTTCTGTATACCTGCAACGACCTTCTTGACATTGCCTGGGCCTTGCAGATTGATTTGAGCTGTTAAATTAAATCCTGCCATTGTATTACCCTATTAAATAAATAGCTCTCCAGCCCCACACAAGAGCAAGAGAGCTACATTATAAAGGAGACCAACCCAAACGCTACTCAGCTTTGGCTTTTCTAGGTTTTTTGGCAATTTTTGCTTTTGGCTTTGGTTCTTCTGTTGTTTCTTCATCAACGACAACAGGCTTCCCATCATCATCCAAAAATGGTTCAAATTCTGCAACGTATTCTCCCTCTGAGTCCACTTTGTTACCATATTTATCTACAAAATTACCAGACTTGTCAATATATCTACCTTGATCATCTACTAATCGCCCATCTACATCAATCAAACGACCTTCTTTATTAACATATCTTAGTTGCTCATCAACAAATTTATATTTTTTCAAAAATTTATTTTCTGGCAAATTTGCTTCATAATCATTATCCAAACCATACATCATATTAGCCAAATGTTGCGCACCCAATAGAGCAACTGGATCAGATGCCCTATTTAAATAATCTTCCACATTATTAAAATATTTCTTATTATTATCTTCTTTATACACCACACAAGCAGATACTAGGTAATTAAATCTAGCATTATCAGCTTGTCCTTCAGCACTATGATTATCTAAACTAGTACGAACACTAATAAGATCTCTCATATCTTCTCTAAGTTTTTTAATATGTATAGCTAATTCACGAGCTTGTTTAATGCTAAAACCACCCTTTGCTAGTCTTGCTTCTCCCTCACTAATCTCTTTTTGTAAGGTATCGAACTGCAATTGCTTTTCATCATCCCACAAACCTTGTTCTGTAAGCAAATCGTCTAATCTAGCTCTAACAACAGCTTTGCTTTTGATAGCATCAGTAAAAGCCTGATTGTATGCCTTTTGCCCTTCTCTTTGGTCGTCTAGAGAAGGACTACGAACCACGAATTCTTTCTCTTCACCGTCTACTTCACATGTAAAACCCTTAGTTTCCATAACTATCTCCTTTATCTTTAAACTTAAAATTGTATCGTTGTGTAACTTGGTTTGGATATAAAAAGTTCTTTAATTCCTTTGTGGCTGATCTAGCTTGATGATTTCCGTTATTTAACACCTCATCTCTAATATCTTGCCAAAGTTCATAATAATATTTTTTTCTATCCTCGTCTCCTTCACCTTCCCATAAATGGGAAAAACCTTTTTCAAAATTTGCCAAGCTCCCTATCATAGTAGTTTTAAATCTTTTGTCTATATTGTACAGTAATTGCTGTTTATCATTCATCTTTTATTTATCCTTTGATTTTCTGCTCGTTGATTCATAATGTCCATCTGAACATCTGGTAATTTAGATTCTTCTATTTCTTTTCCTCGATTTTGTTTTAGATAGTTCATTTTACTTTGAAATCTTGCCTTTGCCATCGGATCATTTAAATCCATAATTTCTTCTGCGCTTTGATTTTCATTTACCATCAAAAATACTTCTTGGGCATTATCCATTTTTTTATTGTTTCTTTTGTTGTCAAATTCAGCTTGTTTCTTTTCTCTTTCTCTTTTCTTTTTCTGGAATATAAACCAGCCATCAAGAACATCGTCATCTTCTATTACAGAATCTGGTGGAGAATCGGGGTGTTCAGCAACATTGTCATACATTCTACTATAATTTACCAAACTTCTTTGGTCATCTGTCCAATCGCACACTGGGCCAGGTAAGATATGATCTTTATTTGCATTCCAATATGTTTTCCACAAATTGCTTCTAGCTAGCGTTCTAATATCGTCTATAGATATAGATCTTTTATACACCTCTTGCACTAACGCATTAAACAAACTATATTCTTGATTATGTTCATCAGAAATTTTATCGACAGCAAATATCTTTTCTCCGTTTTGATGTAAAGTATTACAGATTATATATTCACTTTTAGCGGTCTCTGCAAATCCTTCTAGAGTGTTATTTCTAAAATTGTTTTTTATTCCTAATAAATGATTAAGTCTTTTTCTAGAACCACTTAAGGTTTTTCTTGTTAGCTTAAAGACATCAGGCTTTTTAAGACTCTCGTAAAGTTTGAGTTTATTATCTTCAATCTTTTTCTCCAAAGAGGTAATTGTTTTATCAGATTCTTTGTCCCATATTCCTATTCGGATCATCATTCTTGTCATATCAGATTCTCTAATCCATTCGCTATATTTTTCATCATTAATGATTTTGTTATATAATATACCTGATTTATATTTTATCTCATAAGTAGCAGGCTTTAATATATATTCCTGATCTTTGTAATAAAAAATTAAAATCCCAGATAATATTTGATTTAATAAGTAATCAGTCCTATCATTATTCATTTACAGAATTTTGCTGTTTATTATTTAATTCCTGTATCTGTTCGTCTTTTTCTTGTATCCTATTTTGTAGAAGCTCTACTATCTTTTGCGAATTGAGAGCTTCTACATATAGTTTACCTATTATAGTAAATAGTTGTTCATCCATTAATTAAACTGATGGAATCGCTGCATTAGGTGATAAGCACAAGCTACCAGATGCAAACGAACCACTTCCTTCTAACTTAAAGCTATTAAAGTTCCTAAAGCTGTAACTAAGTGTTACATTATCACCACCAGCATCACCACCACCGTAGTTAACACTAGTAATCTTATTCTTATCTCCAAGATCAAATCTTAAAGATCCGTCTTGAGTACAAACAACAACATTAATAGGCTTATCTGTAAGCTGAGTGAAATTACTGCTACAAGGATCTTGTCCTCTAAAGTCATCAGCGTTCAAGAAATCACCTTCTGAAGCAACAACTTCAAATTCTGCTGTAACTTCTGTTGGGAAAGTAATATAACGGTAGTAAGGATCAAAACGTCCAAGTTGTCTAATTTCTTCTCTACCTAAATCAGAACTAATAGTAATATTCTGGAAATATGGTAGATCGTTACCAGGAGCATGAATACCACCAACACCTGTTGGGAACTCAGACAATCCAGTAGCGATATTCATACGTCTAGCTGTAAATACAGAACCTCTAGCCGCATTACCCGCACCAGTACCGAATACATGTCTACTATCGTCAGTATTACCAAAATCAGCGCCATTAGCTTTGCCGTTATTCCATACCTTGTGATTACCTACAAGAGTAATATCTTCAGTAAAGTTATCATCTACTCCTAGAGTATATGTGAAACTTGACAAATACATACCACTCATAGCAATAAAGTCATCTGGCTGTCCGAAAGCAGACTCGGCGGTATCGGGATAAATACCAACATGCACATTAACTCTATTATTACCTACCTCGGTCAAAGCCTTATTATTAACAACATTAAAGTCTGTTGTACTAGTACCTATTGTGCCTCCGCTACCCTGCATAACTAAGAAATATAATGGAGGAGTGCCATCAAAGATTTTTGTCATACTAACTTCAACGTCAGGCAAATCTTCTGGCTGATCATAAACTTCCAGCTGACCAATACTAAAGACTTCTGTTAGATTAAAATTGGTTGTAATTCCTAACGTCTGAACTCCTCTGGGTGTGTAAAAAGTAGGATCTGAGATTCCACCTTTTACATTAGCTGCCAAAGCTGTTGTATCACAAGGATTTAGATTAATCAGCTGTGTGGCGTAAAAAATTCTGTTATTGGTTGGCATTGTGATCTCCCGTTATGTATTGAAGGTACTTAGTTTTTAAATACACCAACCCTATTTTATTAGGGAAAAATTTCTATAGTCCAACGTACAATATTGTGATAAATACTATTAATTGTATTAAATTCGGTAATTGTGGCATTTTTAATGAAGGCCGTAGTATCTATATATTGGGAATCTTTAAATAACAGGTCATAATTTATACGATTATTATTTATTGTCCCTTTATAATCAAAAGGATATACACCATTTCTAACCACTTTATCTATATCATACAGATACAAACCCCTATCTTTCTGCAGCAATAGGGCATTTGCTATATTGTTTCTCTGTGTGCTACTTGTAGCCAAAACATGTAATAAAACATCTTGAAAAAATACATTTTTAGAGTTACCAAGCTCAAATGGCTTTTGATCAGTTCTGTCAGTCATTTCAATTAAAATAGCAGGTAATTCTACTTGATTGGCCGCTAAAACTTCATCATTAATTTCTAATCCACGACTTTCGCTAGATTTATAGGTTTGTATATATCTATATGAATATTCTATTTGTACGTCGCTAGTCTTACTTACAGGATTGTCAAAAAGCACACGCCCATTTTCATAATCTAAAGAATAGGTATATGCTCCATATCCTGTCGGCCCAGTGATAAAATTATTATTTAAATATAATCCGCTAATTTCTATAGGTACAGAACCACTATAAGAAATACCGCTTTCATAAACCCAGTTCTTTTTGTCTGCTTCCCATACGGTATTAGATGTGTTACTAGGATCTTCTGCTAATTTTAATTTATGGTATTGTGTACCACCTATCCCACTAGTAGGAATATTAACATTTATAAAACCTCCTATATTGAGAAAAGACCAATCTAGAAAGCTTTTAAGATTATGCTCTAGTGAAGATAGAACTTGCCTATCTCCTATAGAGGATACATTTTTAAATCCGGCTTTGTATTCTTGTTCTGACATTAAATTTTCCTATTTAATATATTTGCCTAAAACATTAGGTATATCATCTTCTATTGAAGATAATGCTCTTGTAATCCAATTATTTTCTATTGTGCCAATATATGAAGCAGGAACTCTCCAGCTACCCGACTTAGTGGGAATCATAATTGCTTGACCCGTACGACTGAATGGCGTAGGCTTCATAAGAATTCTATGTGTCAATATAATAGGTTCATTTCCTCTTAAAAGTAACCACCTTAACCATGGCAAAGTCTCTCCTTTCTCTGTAACTTGAGCAGCTTCAGAGGAAGATAAAATATTATCCAAATCATTCTGGGCCAAAATACTAAATACTAATTGTGCAGAAACTTGATTGTTCGTAGCTTTGACCGATTGTGTTGTTACGTATATAGACTCTACAAATCTATCAACTAAAATATCCACATTTGCAACATCACTTAAGCCAAAGTTGTATCTCAGTTGACCATTTTTTAAAGATCCATATTCTGGTTGAGACCTAATGGCTGATGCTAGCTTTGTTCTTAAGTCTCTTTGTATTTTAGGTTGTGCTTTAGTAAAAATAGAACTAACTTCTTTTGAGATGCTTTTAGCAACTTCAGAGGCAATTCTACCAGCAGATTCCAAGATGGAAAGACCAAATCTCATAATGATTTACTCCAAACTGTGGTAATATATTTGTGCTCACCTAGTCCACAAGGTTTGGGATCTCCTGCTCTAGAATATTCATAAGATCCATAAGTCGCAATGTTATTATCAATAATAATTGAATCTGCTTTAATAATTTTGCCAACCAGAGATATTTTACAAAGAGTTTGTACGACACCGTCAGGTATGTCTACTGTATTGGCACCATCCCAATTTAAAAAGTATTTACTATCGAATATAACAGCTAAATTTACAACCTCGCTTTTGCCTGAACCTGTAATAGTACCCTCTCCTTTACACACAGGACATATACTACCTGTAGGAAAACTTATTGGTCCAGTACCGTTATATTTATGTCCAGACAGCCTTGAAATAGGGTCAAAAACACAATTAGGACAAACAGTATCTTTAGTAATATCTGAATACTTCAAGGTGCATGGTACAACAAGACCTTTGTCTGAAACCAAGCTGTCTATAGAAATAGCATAAAGTTTTTTTAGTTCTGTAAAATCAATCATATTTTAATTCTTTATTCTGGAAAAAACTTGAGTATCGGGAGATTCTGCAGCAACTATCTTAGGGTCAAAAACGGATCTACCAGACTCAGAACTTTCATTTTGTTGAATGGTTACAACATTATTTAAAACATCAAAACTAACTATATTTAACTTATTCTGTATCATACGAACATTAAAAAAACGGAATAAAACTTCAACTAAAGAAAGCATTATATAGCTCCAGTATAAGTAATAACCAAATTCCAATTATTGATAGTGCCAGAACCAATACGATCATTATCATTAGCGTATAAATTAAATGATCCAGTAATCTCATGATTTTCTACAAATAATAGTTGATCAAAATTAGATCTTAATGTGTTGCTGCCGTACTTGACGATATCTGTTTTATCGTCTATATTACAAGCGGCGTTGTGTTCAACACTATTCAAAAATGTATTTGCCGGAGCTGTATTAGAAAACACCCAACTAAAACCTTCAGTATGAGTACTAGGATCATATTTTGAAATCTTATTACTACTAGATAATAAAATCATATCTCCAGAGGGTGGTTCTAGAATAAAAGTTAAATCTTGAGGAGAATCGTGTTTCAATCCATTAACAGCAACCTCAATTTTTTGCATAGTTTGTCTGCTGGTCACACCAGAAATAGTACCTGAAACATCAGAGTTATCTTCTATGACTATACTATTACCATTATAAACTCTAGAATAAATATCTAAATCTAAACAAGCAACAGCACTAGTACATCTATCCCCATCTAAACTAACATCATTTGCAGATATTGTATTACTAGGAGTTGACGTAGAAGAATCGCTAGCGCCAGCCTGTTGTAGTAGTGAATTAAAATTCTTTTTCAAAATACTAAATGTACCGGTAGCAATTCTTATATTAGACGGAACTCCTGCTGCTGTTGTAGATTCAAAATCTAAATCATAAATAGCATTATCAAAATCAAATAGCCTAGTAGTAGACGCAGGAAATTGTATAATAATTTCACCAAAACCACCCGATCTTACAAAGCCATCAGGTTCTCCTCTTACAAGCTCGGTAACAGAAGTTTGTGTATTGCCTCGATATCTAAAACCTATTTTGCCTTCTGAAATATCTATGGGACTACCATTTACATCCTGGTAAATAAAAGTAATTTTAAAATCTGAACCTTGTTCTATAGTAAAGTTGTGAGTTACTGACATAAAAGTATCCTATTAAGAATATAGTGATCTGTCCCTATGGCCTGTACCATCTGAACCATCACGAGAGTCTGGGGTAAATTTGTTACCAACAAAAGGACTAAGCACCGCTCTAACGTATTTAATGTTTCCAATTTCATGTTCCATCTTTAATTTATCATACATACCGCAAGGGCCTACCTCTAACAAAGTTTGATAACCTCTTAGATTGCCAGCTACTGATATATTAGCAGAACCGAGTGCTGTACGAACGCCTTCTGAAACCGCTTTTGTTCTAAATGTACTTTGATCTAAAAAGCAGGCTGCTCTTAACGAAAGGAACCCTATAAATTCTTCATCTCTAGTTGTCAATGTAGTAGGATCAGGAGTAATAGATAAATTATTAAGATCTACCGTATAATCATTATCGAAATTCATTTCTCTATTAACATACTGAGCTGCTACAACTATAGTCTGTTGCAATCTATCATCAGTATAGGTTGGTGTCACATCAAGGTCACTAATTAGCGTTCTAATAATAATCGGTAGTTCTATTTGCCAAGCCATGTAAGCACCTTTATTTTAGTTAAAAAAAGTAAAACATAAGATATTATACACCTAAGAAAAATGGTTGTTATTAATAAAACAGTTTTTACCTATTGGGATATAGTATTGTACGGGAGAGTCTTTTACGTTAAGCCACTTTATGTTCATAAAATGCTTATTTTTTTTATAAATTTTACCATAAATATTAGCTTGGTCTACACAATATATATCATTATTTGGCAATATTCTGAAGTTTAAAGACCTTCTGTATTTATCTGGATTCAATATTTTTAAACACGTAGGCGCGGCATAAAGAAAACGGTACTCATAAAGGCTTCCAATATATCCAAATATTCTTTCCAAAGAATGACAATATGTTGAAGACAGATCCTCATCTATCTTGCCAGATTCAGTCGATACAACATTTAATAGTTCATTTTTGTTATGTAGCAATGCTCTTTGAAACAAAGCAGTATTGCCTCCAAACATATTTCCTCCTGTGAATTTTTTATTGTGTGTTTTTATCTTAGGACAGCCTATAAGTTTTAAAAGGTCATTAATTTTATCTGAATGATGACCTTCGCTGTTCAAATATGTCAAACATCTACATCCAAGATAACCTGCACCAGATCTTAGTATATTTACATTTCTGACAAAAGTGTTTTTATCTCCTATAAAAGTATCTAATAGCACCTTTCGCCAATCACAGTGAAAATTTGTTCCCCAAAAGCTTTTTTTAGAGTGTAATTTTAAAAAGTATGGAGTTTCTATAAAAGATAACTCTTCTAAAAAAGAATATATATCAGCACCTATATTAGCATAATATTGGACTCTTTTTACATTCTTTAGTTCTTTAAAAATGTCTACAGCCTCTTTGTTATCATTGTCTTTACACAAACACAAATGAATATTTATCAGACCTTCCAGAGGCTTTAATAGGTCGTAAAATTCTTGAGCTAAATCGGTATGATATAGCCATAATATTACTGTCGTATCTTTATTCATCCTAAACTATAAAATATAGCGTATTCCCTACAAGTTTAATTTGAGAAATAGTCTCTCCGCTCAAAGATAATGCATCATATTGAGCTTGTGAAAGCTGAACCATATTAACAATACCCGATCCTCCACCAGCACTAGTAGTATTACTAGCAACACCACTACCGATAGGATGTAATGTAGCCCAAGGAGTGGTACCATCTCCAACCTTTAAAAGATTATTGACCGAATCGAATCCCGGTTCACCAGCAGCAAGGACAGCACCATTTGGATTATTGATAGCAAGCCACTCTGTCTGATTACCTCTACGAAACCGTATTAAGCTGTCTCTGGCCATTTATTTAATTCCACGTAAATTTACCTTATAAAATATTATGGACTTCCACCATCAATTGTAATACCACTAATATTAGTTAATGTTTCTCCTAAATTAACAGATGTTGTCCCTAACGTAACAAAGCCACTAGAAACAGTATCTGCATTACCTGTTAAATCTCCGATATAATTTCCTGTAGTATGTATATTGTCTCCAGTAAATTCCCATCTGTTATTTGATTCGTTCCAAAGTAGCGATTGATGATCTGTTCCGTCGTATACTCGAAACCCACCAGAACTTAATCCGCTAGTATTTACGGTAATAACATTGTCACCAATATTTACTTCTGTGCTATTAACTGTGGTAGTCGTGCCATGAACAGTCAAATCTCCACCTAAAGTCAAGTTATTAATATTAGCAATATTTCTACTGCTATCCAGAACCAATGCCTTACTAGCTTCAGCCGTACCAGCAGCAGATATATCTAAATAGTTAATCTCAGAAGCACTGGAAGTAACTCCATTAATTTGG
>MDSZ01259147.1_pt1 | contig 28750 bp, 26 predicted proteins | sample 811201 | NCBI WGS metagenome assembly MDSZ01 (sample SAMN05326647, study PRJNA326480) | marine metagenome | isolation source: seawater | place: Indian Ocean: North | collected 2010 | reverse complement strand
TTCCTTCCCTCAAAAACTCCGGAGAAAAATAAAGATTATTTTTATTTATTTTTGATGAAATTTTTGATGTATAGCCAACTGGAACAGTCGATTTTATAACATATTCACAATCTTTATTAAAAGCATAAGCCTGATTAATACATTCTGTTAAAATTGATGTATCAAAATAATTTAATTGCTCATTGTAATCTGTTGGTAATGCAAAAATAATAAGATCACAATTTTCAATAGATGAATCTAATTTGCTTGATAGAAAAATGTTTTTTTTGTTTTTTTTAAGGGCGATATCAATCTCAGGATCTTTTATTGGTGATATGCCAGATTTTAATAATGAAATCTTTTCTAAATCATTGTCTATCAGAAAAACTTTACTCTTCTGACTTAAAAGAGCTGTATAAGATAAACCAACATATCCAGCACCAAAAATTACAATGTTATTTAGATTCATTTAATTAGTTATATTTTAACTTACAAAATGCTAAATGAGGCTTGGAGTTTAACTTTGATGAGAAGTCAGTTTCTAAAAATTCTTTATGAGGCACACATACAACTGCAAAATCACATTCAACAATTGCTTGATCAATGCTCATTAATTCTATTTCATCATGATCTGATATATTTGGTTCAACACCCACCACTTTAAACCTTCTTTTTAAATATTTAGCTAATTTCATTGATGGAGATTCTCTTAGATCATCTATGTCCGGCTTATATGAAAGGCCAAATACTGCAATTGTTGGATTATCATGATCCTTTAAATGATCTAATATCTTTTTATATGCCCATTCAGTTTTATAGTCATTAATTCTTCTAGCTCTGTTAATTAATGTTGTTGTTTCTTGGTCATCTGCAACTAGAAACCAAGGATCTACTGCAATACAGTGCCCCCCTACCCCTACTCCTGGAGACATAATATTTACACGTGGATGTTTATTTGCAAGCTCAATAACTTCATCATGATCTATATCTTTTTTATCGCAATACATAGAAATTTCATTTGCAAAAGCAATATTGACATCCCTATAGCTATTTTCGATTAATTTTGAAAGTTCAGCTGAGTCAGATTGTGTTTCATGAATATTGCCTTTCACAAAACTTCGATAAAGACTTGAGACAATTTTAGTACTTTCTTTATCTATCCCTCCAACAATTCGATCATTTTCAACTATCTCTTTCATTATATTTCCAGGCAAAACTCTTTCTGGACAATAAGCAAAAAATAGCTTTTTATCTTTATTAACGCTGGCAATAATTTCTTTTACTTTATTAGTTGTTCCAACTGGAGATGTTGATTCTAGAATAATCACGTCTCCTTCCTTAGCTATTTTTGATATTTGCTTTGCAACTGATTCTATATAAGAAATATCAGGCAATTTGCTGCTTTCTTTATTTTTAATAAATGGTGTTGGAACACAAATAATATATATATCTGAAGGTTTTAATTGATTGGAAAATGATAGATTTTTTGAATCTAAAGCTTTCTCAAAATATGGTTTTAGGCCTGGTTCTACAATATGAAGTTCACCTTTTTTACATTTTTCAATTACTTTATTATTATTGTCTACCCCACAGACTCTATGGCCAGAATTTGCAAGAATAATAGATGTTGGCAGACCTATGTACCCTAACCCAATAACTGAAATTTTTTCTTTAAATCTTTTCAAGATAATCCTTTATTCTTCTTGATGCTTTACCATCTCCATAAGGGTTTAAACTTTTAGCCATTTTTTTATATACATCGCTATCATTTATGAGTTTATTTGCACCTTTATAAATTTCATCGAAATTAGATCCGACTAATAAGACTGTTCCAGCTTTAACTGCTTCTGGTCTTTCTGTTTTTTCTCTCATAACTAATACTGGTTTTCCTAGACTAGGTGCTTCTTCTTGTATTCCCCCACTATCTGTCATTACAAAATAACAATTCATCAAAAGATATATAAATTCCATATATCCTAAAGGATTAATTAAATATATATTCTTAGATTTACTCAAGATTTTTTTTACAGGTTCCTGGACATTTGGGTTCAAGTGAACAGGATAAATAAATTTTATTTCTGGATTCTCAATAGAAAGCTTTAAAATGGCTTCACATATATTTATAAAGCCTTTACCGAAGCTTTCTCTTCTATGCCCAGTAATTAATACAAATTTATCTTTGTGGAAATCTTTATATAAACTTTTCTCAAGATAAGATCTTATTTTATTTTTAATCTTTTCATCATTTTTTAAAATTTCTTTTGCAATATCTAGTGTGTCAATGACAGTATTCCCGGTAACTTTAATATTTTTTTCTTGTATGCCTTCTTTTATGAGATTATCTTTTGCTTTTTCAGTTGGACAAAAATGATGAGTTGTTAATTTACTAACAACTTGCCTGTTCATTTCTTCAGGAAATGGTTTTTTTAGATCAAAAGTTCTTAGACCTGCCTCTACATGACAAACACTAATATTCGAATAAAAGCCTGCAATTGTTCCGGCTAACGTTGTAGTTGTGTCGCCATGTACAAAAATAAGATCTGGTTTAGCATTACCTATTATCTCCTTTAGCCCCATAAGAGCCTGACTTGTAATATCAAATAAGTCTTGGTTTTTTTGCATTAAGTCTAGATCATAATCAGGCTTAAGATTAAAAACTTTTAATACCTGATCCAGCATTTCTCTATGCTGAGCTGTAACACATATCTCGATCACATAATCTGTATTTTTCCTTAAATAAATAATAACAGATGCCATCTTTATGGCTTCAGGACGCGTTCCAAAAATAAAAAGTATTTTTTTCATATTCAATCAATACGCTCAATAATCTCAAGCATCTTTTTAGCAAGATTAGGTCTGTGGTAACTGAATCTAATTTTTTCTGTGTTTATTTTAAACTTTTTTACCTCTTCAGGGTTTTCCAAAACAAAATTTATTTTGCTGATTAATTCATCAACATTCTCTGGAGAAAAAAATAATCCCAAATTATTGTTTTCAATAATCTCTTTTGCTTCGCCATCTACTCCAATTAATATTGGTTTTTGCATTGCAATACTTTCAAATATTTTTGAAGGAATAACAGTTTTAAATATTTCTAACTTTTTAAGATGAATGATTGAATAGTCAATTACTGACCAATAATTAACAATTTCATCTCTAGATACACTATCAAGAAATATCACATTTTTTAGTTTGTTTGCTTCGGCATGAAGCATAAGTGATTTTTTCTTTGAGCCTTGTCCTATAAATAAGAATTTTACTTTTGCATTGTTATCCTGAATTTTTTTTGCGCACTCTAATAAAGTTTCCAAACCATGAGCTTCACCATGTGTTCCAATATATCCAAAAACAATATTATTCGAAATTTCTAAACTATTTTTTAATTCTTCACTATTTTTATTTGGATGAAACTTATTGCAATCTACTCCATTTGTAATACATTTTATTTTTTCTTTATCAATTCCATTTTCTACAAGAATTTTTTTGAAAGATTTGGTGACAACAATTATTTTTTTTGCATCTTTATACAAAAAATATTCAATTTTTTTAAGACATTTAAATAAAAAACCTTTCTTAAGATATTTTAATCCAACAATAGAATCTGGCCATAGATCACGCACTTCGAAAATCCATGGTTTTCTCTTTAATTTAGATATGATGCATGCTGCTAACGCTGTAAAGAATTGAGGGGATGTACCAATAATTATGTCAATTTTTTTTTGAGATATAGATGCAATAATTGCAGAAAACATGAAACTTATAAAATCCAATGTTCGCAACATAAATCCTTGATTTGCAGTAATAAAAGTCCACACTCTAATAACTTTTATTCCGTCCATAGTTTCAATTTTATACAAGTCGTTTTTGTAGCCATCATGTACTTTGCCATTTGGAAAATTTGGAGCAGTTGTAATTACAGTCACATGCGCACCGCTTTTTACCCATTCTTTTGCATGCTCATAGGTTCTTGATGCAGGAGCATTTGTTTCAGGAGGAAAATTATCTGTTAAAAATAAGATATTCATTTAAATAAAAATTCATATGATGCTTTTCTATCAAAAAACTTAAGTATGATAGATTTACAATTAATTTTTTTATTGAATCCATATGATATGTACGAATCAACTAACTCAAATTCATTATAAGAGATAAAATAAATTGTTTTATTCATGAATGATATTTTCAGCTTTTTAGGTTCAATTATTTGAATGTCAGCATCCGGAGAAATATTTACTTTTGATATAGCATTTTTTAAATCAGAATTAATTGAATCACAAATTTTAATAGAATTATCTGAATTATAAAAAGTTCTCTCATGGGTAACAGAGTTTGGCCATGAATAAAAACCCTTATATGAGATATTAAGATTTGTATCATCAAATATCTTATGAAAAACATTCTGTGCTCTTCTTCCAATTCTAAATGATTTCCATGTTTCAAATGAACCTCTATCTTCAATAGATATAGTATTCTTTGATAGTGAAGATCTCTCAAAATCTCTTTTTTTTCCTATTTCATAGGTAGTAATTCCAGTATTCATTACTAGTCTTTTCTCAAAATAAGATATTTCAAAACTTGCAAGATCTGAATGTGTATGTCCTGGCTGGTATTGGCATTTAATATCTCCATGCTTAGCTATTAAACAAATATCTTCAGTATTAAAGCGAAAGAAACCTCCATGAACTAAGTTTTCTATTTTTTTAAGGTTCTCTTCATAATTTATGCCTACCTGATTTATTATCCTTTTAATGTCTGTGTTTGTAGGTGATAAATTTATGGTTGAATCATTAAAGAATGATGGTCTGCTATCAGGGTGAGAAAGAATATCTGAAGCCCTTGCCATTTTGGGGATGTAAAGCTCCAATAAATTTTTTAATTCATTAAAAGCACTATTATTCTCTTCATTAAAAAATGCATATAACTCAATTAAGTCGAATAAAAAAAAGTTTTGGTACATTGGAGATTGCTCAAAGTGAGTACCATCAGTTAAGATTTGCTCTTTAATCTGATTGCATAATTCGGGTAGATTTTTTCTTAAAATTTCTATTGAACCATCAAAAAATAAGCTCGATGATCCAATAATAATAGCTTTTAGATTAGAAAAAAGATGGTTTGCAAGAATATTGTACTCTTTTCTCTTAACCAAAAACTTAATCTGCTCATGCAAGCTATTTAAAAATTTTTGGTTATTTATATTGTGTTCATTGATGAATTTTATCCAATTTACAATTCTTATTGATAAAGTATATGGCTCCCATCCATCACCTAAAAAATTTGAGTTCTTATCAATCCAATCATCAATAAGTTTTATATTTTTTTCTTTATTTTTTTCTGCATCATTACTATTAAGAAAATCAAAATAATGAATATTAAATCTTACTAGATGATCATGATTTGATTTCCATATATTCGCTTCTTTTATATTTATTTTTTGATTTAAGATTTCTAATTCATGTGAATTAGGATGCATATTATTTTTAAATTTTAAATTTTGAATATTTTTTTTGAAAATGAATTCTGCTTCACCTGAGATTCGTAGATTTTTAATTTTGAAAAATTTATAAAAAATTCTGAAATATATTTGAGAAAATTTAAGATATTTAATTGTAAAAAAGTATCTTGAAATTTTTTCAAAAAGATGTGACATTACAGCATTGAATCAGCTTTAATACTTAACTCCGCAGATGTAAAAATTTCATTAATTTGTATTGGGAAATCTTTACCATTTTCAAGGCATGAATAGAGTAACTTGGCCATTTCATTTTGGCCTTTTTGAAGAGAAAATGTGTTTTTATTTTTAAATCCTTTCAATCCAAATGCTCTAGTTGATTTGAAATTATCTACCTGAATGACCTTTTCATCAAAAAATACTTCAATCCTTTCCTTTGGAAAGCTCTTAGAGCCATTACTTATGTAGTTAATAGCTCCGATGCTGCCGCTCTTGAATTTGATATTTATCACTGCAGTATCTAATGCAGTATTTGTACTATCACCAAGAGAGCTTACTTCAATATTATCAATCTCATCTCCAAGCAAATGAATCAATAAATCAATATAATGACAGGCTTCACCGATAATGCGCCCACCTCCAACCTCTTTATCTTGCGTCCAATGATCATCTTCTATTGTGCCCGCATTCATTGTTAACAAAATAGATTTTAATGAATCACTTTTATTTATTTCATTTTTTAGAATCTCTATGTGTGGTGAAAACCTTCGATTGAAACCAACTATGAGCTGTTGATTACAATTTTTATAAACATCTTTAATTTTATTAAGCTGATCAGAATTCAAAGCTAAAGGCTTTTCTACAAATACATTTTTTTTATTTTCCAAAACCTTACATACTTGATCACAATGGAGATCATGTCTAGTTGCTATAACTACTAGATCAGAGTTGTCGGATAATAAAACTTTTTCATCTGTTGTGATTTGTTTGAAATTAAACTTTTTTCCAAACTTATTTGCAGAAATGCCACTTTTTGTTTGCAATGTGACGAAATCAAAGCCAGCCTTTGAAAAAGCTGGCATTAAAACTCTTGAAGCATAATTCCCTGCTCCAATGAAACTTACTTTAGGTTTATTTATTGATTCAGAATTCTTATTATTTTGATATTTTAATGTGCGTTCCAGTGGTGCAAAATCATAATCGAGGATTAAGCCAAGAGCTTTACTAGATTTCAAAGAATCATACGCATCAGATGCACTATCAAATGAAAAATTAGCTGTTATAAGCATTTTTGTTAAGATTTTTTCTTGAGACATTAAGTCCAAAACAGCATAAAAATTTCTATTCTCTGTCCACCTTACAAATTCAATAGGATAATCAAGCCCTTTTTCTTCATAATTTTTGTTGTATCTGCCTGGACCATAAGAACATGACACTTGAAAAGATAATTCCTTTTCATAAAAAAGTGATCTATCTAAATTTAAACCTACGACACCAACTAAAATTATTCGTCCTCTTTTTCTGCATAATTCAGCAGACTTTTCAATTATTTCATTTGTTTTTGCGCTTGCAGAAATAATCACACCATCAATACCCTTAGGGTTTGTAGTTAGAATGCTAGATAAGCAATCTTCCGAGGAGCTAAAACATTTTGCTCCAAATTTTTCTGCAATTTCACATTTCTCTCTATCAAGATCGATACCATAAACATTACACCCATTTGCTCTTAAAATTTGCACTGTTAACAAACCAATTAGACCAAGACCAAATACCACAATAGTTTCTCCCAGATCTGGTTTAAAAAGCCTTATAGATTGTAATGCTATTGATCCTGGAATTGTAAAAACAGCCTGTTCATCAGATACATTATCTGGAATTTTTGCTACAAGATTCTTTGGAACTACAACGTATGAAGAATGACTGCCATTTGATATAACTCTTGTTCCAACTGGCAAACCACCAGAAAAACTTTCTTCAATAATACCCACATTGCAGTAGCCCATTTCAATTGGTTGATCTAGTTTAGAATTTACAGCTTCAATAGTTGAACTAAGCCCATCTGTTTTTATTTTTTGAATTGTTTGTTTTACTTTTTCTGGTTGCTGTAATGCTTTTTCAAAATAACTTGATTTACCAAACTCTAGCAACATCTTCTCAGTGCCAGTCGAAATTAAAGATTTAGTTGTTCTGATTAAATATTCATTTTTTTTAATAGCTGGGGCTGTAGTCTCAATATGCATGACTTTACCGTCCCTTAAACTTTGCATTAATTTTTTCATTTCTTAAGGATATTAGCATTTATGCCAATTTTCTTCTCCATAGAGGGGTAATTTATTAAAACTGCTTTATATTTACCTTTAAATACAAATAAACTTCCTGCTCCACAACCAATTGGCCCTGTAATTGAAATTAATTCTTTAAAATGATCTTCACTTCCAGCACCGCCCAAAATTGTTATTGGAATTGTGCTTAAATTATAAATATTTTCAGCTAAATCAATATCATAACCTTGCATTGTTCCATCATTTGAAATGTTATTAATTATGATTTCACCAACACCGATTTCACATAAATTTTTTATTTCTTTATAAACATCATTTGATGCTCGTTGTGTTCCTTGATGGGTATAAATTTCATACTTGCCAAAAAAATTTTTCTTAACATCTAAAACTACAACTACACTTTGTGCCCCAAAAGAATTGATTAATTGTTTGCATAAAGATTTATTCTCAAAATAAGCAGATGAAATGCAAATTTTTTCTATTCCAAAACTAATTAGTTTTTTAGCTTGCTCAATAGATCTTATACCTCCACTATAGCTCAATGGCATTCTGGATTCTTCTGCTATCTGTTTTAGAAGCTTGAAATTTATTTCTCTATTTTGTGTTGTTGCAGTGTAATCAACTATGGCTAATTCATCTGCATGCTTCTCATTGAAAATTTTTACAGCATTCAGTGGATCGCCAATATACTTTGGATTCTTAAATTTAACAGTTTTTTCTAGAAAATTATTATTTAATAATAAAAAGGGGGTAATTCTTGATCTTAACATTACAGCTTTGAGAAATTTTTTAATAAAATTGCACCATTTTGGTGGCTTTTTTCTGGGTGAAATTGAAATCCAAAAATATTATTTTTTCTGAAACCGCTAATAAAATTTTTTTCAAAATAAGTTTCAGAAATAATTTCATCTTCATTCATTTCTTCAACTCTGTATGAATGCAAAAAATAAAATCCTTCTTTACAATTAATTCCATGAAATACTTCACAGTTATTTTTTGTTTGTATCTCATTCCAACCCATATGTGGAATTCTTACAGAATTTGTTGGTAAAATTCTTTTTACTTCTGCATCTATAAAACCTAAGCCATCTTTTGAGCCTTCCTCACTTCTTTTACAAAATAAATGCATAGCTATACACACACCTAATATTGGTTTTTCTTTAACAATTACATCTTCTTTTAACTGATCAAAATATAATTGGGCACTAAGCTTGTTCATACCATCATCAAATGCACCAACTCCTGGCAGGATTAAGTGTGAACAATTTTTAAAATCTTCCTTATTATTAATTATCTTACATTTAATATTTTCCCCATTAATCATTCTGTAAAAAGCATTTAAATTACCTAAACCATAATCAATTATGCCTATCATCTTTTGCCTCCAAGCTCTAAACCCAACAATCTCATTGCCCAAGCACCAAAATTATAAATATCACCTTGGTTTTTAAAATCTCTGAAGCTCTTCTTTGGTAAATCAAAATAATTTTGCAATTCATCTGTCGATATCCCAAGTTTCTTAGCAATATATTCAAACTCATGCCTTATATTCTCTTCGTCATAAGGTTTTTTCTTTAATTCATCTAATGCTTCTTTTCTGGTCAATTGATTAGTAAGAATTAAACTTGATAATTGAACTTTTCTTGTATCAAATCCAAATTTTTCAAATAACCAATAACTTTCATAGAATTTGGTGAACCTTGATTCAAAATGTTTTTGTGGGTAAGGTTGGAAATTATAATTAGTTTTTAATGTCTCTAAGGCTTCATTTTTATTATATTCCATTAAGTCTAGAAGCTTATATACCTTAATGCCTCTAAAATATGGAAGCCAAATCTTATGCCAAATAATATTAGTTAATGGAAATTCTATTAATTTAATATTTCCAAATTTTTTTTGAATATCCATGATTTGTATGCTGTCAGACTGAAAATACATCCATTCTTTAGGATTCCTTACGCACTCAGTGGAAAAATTTGCACCAGTTAAAATAGATTTAACATTATGCTTATTAGCAAATTTATACATTGTTGCAAAAAATGCATGATCTTGTGGAGTGTCTATATGCGGAACGCCTGATTTAAAGAAAGATAGTTGTAAATCTTTCATCTCATTCCAATTTATTACTTCTGTATACAAATCTAAATTTAACTTTTCAATCATATTTTCTATGTTATTTGTTGCTAATTGTGAGTTCCATCCAGCATCAACATGAAAAACAAGAGGTCTTAGATCAAATCTCTTAACTACTAAGTGCAACAAATATGAGCTATCAATACCTCCACTAAGACCTAAAATGCAATCAAAATCTTTATTTTTTGACTCCTTCTTCATTTTAGAAATTATTTTTTCTAATTGATCATCATGGCCTTTGCCATGATTCCAGTTTGGTAGGATTTTATTTTTGAAAGTATTGCAATGATCACAAACTCCATTTTTATCAAAAATAATTTTTGAATCTGAAGAGTCCATCACACAATTTTTACAAATTTTCATTAAGAATATCCCTGAAAGTTTTTCCCATTGATTCTATACTGCAATTATCTTTATAGTAACTAAAACAAAATTTTTTCATTTCTGACTGATGAGATGAATCAAGAACTAATTTAGTCATTTCACGAGTAACTTCTTCTTGACTCTCAACTAGATATCCATTCTTGCCATGAACTATATTGTGTATTTCACCACCAGATATAGCATTTTTTCTCGTGATAAAAGGTGTGCCAAAGCCTATACTTTGTAATACAGCTAGACCTGCTTGGCCATATGAAACACTTGCATAACTTCTTTCATAAAGAGGAATTAAATCTTGATAAGAATCAATATGGCCATGAAAAATTACATTATTTTCTATATCTAAATCTTTAGCCAATTTTTTTAATTTCCTTTTTTCTGGACCTTCTCCTACAAGGTGAAAGAACAGATTTTTTTTTGTTGAAGCTAGTACTTTTGAAAAGCAATGAATTGCAATTTCATTTTCTTTCCTTTCATGCAATGATCCTACATTTATAAAAGAATCATTATTAACTGTATTTTCTAATGCAATATCTGGAACATAAATTGTGTTATTAGCTACATAGAAATTATTTTTATTAAAATCCTCATATTTAGCTCTAATCTCCTTATTATAAAAAACTACTTTATTGCTTTTCATTAGTAGAAGTTTTTTAAAAAAATCTGCAATGTAACTCCCCTTATCTAAACCCCACCAGATCCAATCTATTTTTTTCTCAAAATAAAACATACTCCTAACAATTGAAAGCCATCTTATATCAAACATTCCTACTATTTTGTCTGGCTCTTCTTCTTTGAGTGTGGACAATAAATTCTCTTGTATAAAAAAAGGGCCTATTTTATGCAAAGGCAAAATAATTTCTTTAAAATTATTTTTACTACTTGTTAGCCTTTTTCCTGAGTGTATAACAATTATTTCAAAGTATTTTGAAAGCTCTTCATAAAAATCGACTCGATAATGAATTAAATAATTCTGTATAAATATAACCTTCATTTTTTGCATACATTTATTATTTTTTCTGTCACTTCACTCCAGGTAATTTTTTTTATTAATATTTCGTTTTGCATTTCAAGTTTTTCATTAATAATTTTTTCATTTGCTAGCGCATTAGTAATACAGTTGTAAATGTCTTTGGAATTATGTGGATCAAAGTAAAAAGCTGAATCTTTGCATAACTCTTTTGCAAAATCTCTATTGCTAGTAAATATTGGGATTCCTAGAGATTGAGCTTCTATGTATGGCAAACCATAACTTTCTATTAGTGCTGGCATTAACAAACCTCTTGAACTCAGAAGAAAATCTATCAATATATTTCTTTCAAGCCTACCTTTTATAACTAATATTTTTTCTAATTTATTTTTATAGACCTTCTCAATAAATGTTTTGGATTTTTTATGATCTTCTTTAGTGATGGTCAAAATTATTGATAAATCATCATTATTTTTTTTAATTAATTCCGCTACTCCAAGAAGTATTTCAATATTTTTGTGTGGATAATAAATTGTTGGATATACCAAATAGTTCTTTTTATCGATATTTTTATTTAAATTGTCTTGATTGGGTTCTAACCCCATATCAACTACAGAAATATTCTTTAAGGCATAGTTATTTTCTAGCTTTCTTTTCATCAATTCAGTTTGCGCTATCCATTTATTCACATATTTTATGGATATTTCAAAAAAGAATAATTTAAGTTTTTTTGAGAAATAATCTTTAAATGACATTCTTTTCCAAATATCCTGATCTCTGTAAACTGCATATGGCCAATCAAAATAGAATGTTTGATCTATATTTGTTCTTATTGGTATATCTCCAAAATTTATAACTCTATCAATCTTATGTTCCTTAAGCTTTTGATTAGCCTTTGAGATATAAAAATAAAAAATATCTAACTTATTTGATGGTTCCAAAATAATAAATTTTATTTCTGTTTCTTTAAATAGCTCTGCTGTTTTTTTATCAGCTATTACAAAGTAATTATGAGCGTTGCTTCTCTCTAAATTTTGTAATTGTTTAATTATATTGAACTTGAAACCTATCGTTCCACCAGCGCTATTTGTGTAGAAATTAAGAGCAATATTCATGTTCGCCTGTAAAAAATTAAAATATATATTTTTCTATGCTATATCTTGAAGCCTGCTGAACAAGCATCATCATAAAACATCTTTACAGTTTCTAATGAAAATTCTTCTAGATCTTTACCAAAAGTATCCATTGCTTTCAATATATCAGGCGTAACTGTTATTATGTCGCAACCACATCTTTCAGCTTGAATAATATTCAAAGCTTCTCTTGGGCTAGCCCATAAAATTTCTTTTTCAGGATTATCTTTTGTTAAATCGACAGCAAATTGCATAATTGGTTCTGGGTCAATTCCAGCATTTGCAATTCTACCAGCAAATATTGAAATCACACTTGGAGTTCCATTAACTATACTTTCAGAAACATTTTTTATTTGTTCTTCAGTAAATATTGCAGTGACATTAACTTTAACATTTTGAGAAGTCAGTTTTTTAATCAGATCGTAAGTTGGCACTGATTTTGTATTTGTTACAGGAATTTTTACGTATACATTATCACCCAGATCTCTAAGTTTATAAGCCTGTTGCTCCATTTCATCAAGCTCATCAGAAAATACTTCAAAAGAAATTGGCATATCAGTGATATTCATTAAAGCCTCTTTTGCAAAAGCCATATAATCAGTAATACCAGATTTTTTCATTAAAGTAGGGTTTGTGGTGAAACCGGATACAGATTTAGAATTGTATGCTTTCAACATATCATTTATATCAGCACCATCAGAAAATATTTTTAATCTCATTTAGTCGACTCCCATTTTGTTTCATTTACAGCAACCATTGGATGAGAAACTAGTAAATGCCAAATTACAGCCTGCCACCCTTCTGTATGTGGCGTAGTAAGTGATTCATCAATTGTAGGTATTACCATTGTTAAATCACTAGATTCTCTTGTATAACCTCCATCTCTACCAACAACTCCCATTATTGTTGCTCCTTTTTCACGAGCTAGACTTATACAATTGACCAGATTAACGCTTATATTTTTTTCTTTACTTCCACCACCTACTGAAAAGACAAAAATAGCATCCTTTTCACTAAATTTACTTACTTTCAGCCAGTTTGAGTATGCTGTGTCCCAACCATCATCATTTACTCTTGCAGAAAGTTCGGAAACATTGTCACTTGGAGTGTAACATTCTATATTTGCTAGCTTTCGAAAGTCACATACTGCATGACTTGAATGTCCTGCTCCTCCACCTGACCCGATAAAGAACAATCTGCCATCTCTTTCTCTAATATTTGCAAGCTCTTCAGCCATTTTTTCTAATAGTTTTGAATCTAAAAGGTTTGTTATTTTTTTTGTTTCTTCTAAATATTTTTCGGCAAACATCATAGTAATTCTAATAATTGAAATATATGTACATATTCTATACTGTTTTTGATGCTTTTGTTATGCTCGGTTTTTAATAGTATTGACTTTATGCCGGCATTTTGAGCCGCTTTCATATCTTTAATTGAATCTCCAATCATCACAGATTTAGACTCTGATAGTTTGTATTTCTTAATGTAATTAGTAATAAGTCCAGGTTGAGGTTTTCTGCAATTACAACCATCTTTATCGTCATGAGTGCAATAAGATATCTCAGTAATTTTTAACTCCTTCTTTATTAATTTTGTCATATCACCAAGATCTTTCTTGCTTAGTTTCCCTCTTGCAATATCAGGTTGATTTGAAACAATAAATATTCTTTTTCTTTGATTATGCAGCTCTTTTACAAACTCTCTTATTTCAGATCTAAATTTAAATTCATTAAAATTTCTCGGTGAAGACACCTCTGTACCACGAATAATTACTTCATTAATAATTCCATCTCTGTCTAAAAAAATATTATCGTAGTTCTTTAACATATTTTTTGAATTCTTTTAAACCTTCTAAACTTCCTATTTCATAAAATCTTTTAGTCACAACATAGTGTTGTAAGTTATTTTCTTTACTAAATTTTTCTTGTAAATCTGAAAGATCAAACGAATCAGGAAAAAAATTAAAATTTTCAGGTGAGATTATACTTAATCCATAATCAATATAATCAGCATCATCAAGAAATATTTTTTTTGAGTATTCGACCATGCCTTTATTTATTCGGCAATTACTTTTGTCATAAAGCCCATTATTTTTAAAAATTGTCATCAGTGGACTATTATCTTTATTGTATTTATTAATTAAGTCTTTTAAATCTAAATTGAGATATGAATCACCGTAAGAAACAAAGAATGGGCCATTTAGGTTTTTAGAAATTTTTTTTACTGCTCCGCCCGTGCCACTGAATACATTATCATCGTAAGATAAAAAATAATTCACCTCTTTTTTTTTATTCTTTTTTAGATATTCTTCATACTTGCTTGAAAGATGTCCAAGACAAAAATAAATATCTTTGACTCCTTGTTTGGTAAAATTATCTAAAACATAAGATAGAAAGGGCTTTTTATTGAACTCTAAAAGAGATTTTGGCGTTTCTTTTGCTACAGATCCTAATCTCTTTGCTTTACCTCCACATAATATTACTAATGGATACATTACAAATTTACTATTTCAGCCCCTTGGCTAACAAATGAAAAATCTAATACTCTAAGATTACTTTCTCTTAGCTTAGTCATAAGATGATTTTTATCTTCTGTTTGAAAAAGTATGAAGCCTCCTCCTCCAGCTCCAATAACTTTACCTCCATTTGCTCCACAAGCAATACCATAATCATAGAGATTGTCTATTTTTTTGCTTGTCATGCCTGGGCTTCTTTTTTTCTTGTTCATCCAATGCTCATGCATTATTTTTCCATACTCACTAAAATTCTTTTTTTGTATTAAATCTAAAGATACTCTGCCTAATTCTTTAGTTTTATCCAAGTTCTCTAACATTTTAGAATCCATCGCTTCAGATTTTGATTTTTGATCTGAAAGAATATGGGATGCACTTCTGGTTGAGCCTGTATAAACCATTACAAGACTTGAAGAAAATTCATGAAAATCATCAATATCTTTATAAACAAGATTATTGATGACACTTCCATCTTTCTTAAATGTAAATTCCCTTACGCCTCCTAAAGCAGTTATATACTGATCTTGCTTTCCTATAGGCTCATTTAATTTTTCTATTTCTACGAAACAAGATTTTTCAGCTAATTTTTCATTATTAATGTCATCAAATTTTACAGAATGAATAGCTTTAATTAATGCATTTGTAAATGCGCTTGAAGAACCTAGGCCAGTACCACTAGGTATATCCGCAAAACTTGTAATTTCTATATTTTTTAGATCTTTAGCATAAAGCTCTAAAACAGATTTAATAATTGGATGTTTTAAATTTTTATAATTATTTGTTTTCTCTAATTGAGAGTACTTAGCAATGATTTCATCTTCAAATGTTCTGTGAATTGCAACATAAATATATTTATTTATAGCGCCAGCAACTAAAAATCCCTCTTTTTTTGAATAATATGATTCAAGGTCTGTTCCACCACCACCCAGTGATATTCTTAATGGACATCTAACTATTATCATTTATATGAACTCTCTATTATTTCCCATATTTTAACCAACTCATTAATACTACATCCTTTAAAACTTAAATTATCATTGCTATTTAAAAATGTATCCAATTCTTTAGTCCAACTCATATCTTCATTATCATAAAAATTTTGCTCTATTTCTGGCATTCCCATTTCATCTTTCATGAAATATTTTGTTAAAGTCTCTTGCCCATATGAGCCTCCTAAACCTTCTACATGAAACTTTGCTTTTTTAAAATAAATTTCAAATGAAAATAAATTTTTCCATTCTGTCCAAGAGGCATGTAACCAAGAAATACTTTTCTTGCTTTTAAGCATGAGAAATGCATTATCTTCAACATCCATATTCCAAAAAAAAGTTTCATTATGTGATTTATAATATTTAAATTTATCTTCAAAAAATAATGACAAATCTATAAGATGACTTCCTTGATCAACTAATTCACCACCGCCTGAAATTTTTTTATTTGCCCTCCATTCCTTTTCATAACCCAATCTTCCACCATGCCCATACCTTCCCCTAATGAACATTAATTCTCCATAATCTTTTTTTGCAAGCTCTCTCTTAATTTCTAAAAAAGATTCATGAAATCTGTGGTTGAATCCTACATATATTTTTACTTTTAGTTTTTTTTGGAAAGCCAGAAGCTCTCTTGCTTCTTTAAGATTCTTGCAGCCAGGTTTTTCAACTAGTACATTTTTTAATTTAAATGCGCATTTTTTTGTAATCTCAAAAAGACTGTCATGAGTTGTGGCTACAACTACATTCTTAATCTCTTTGTCTTCCAATATTTCATCAATTGCATTAACAGAAACACAATTAATTTCAGAAGCTAACTTTGTAGATTTTTTTTGATCAATATCAAAAACTTTTTTTACTTGTTCTGGAAATGCTAATGCTCTTTTTCTTCCTATTAGACCACAACCTATAATTGCAATGTCCTTATTCATGCTAGACATCACCTTTTTTAAAATTTCTTTCTGAGCCAATTATTCTTCTCAAAGTATACATGTCAGAACTTTCAACAGACTTTAAATCTGAAAGCCAATTTTTATAATTATCCCATACTGCACTGATTAGCTTTCCTGTGATTCCATCACTTTCCGATGATGCTAGAAATAAAAATAAATCTGTTGCCTTTTTGAAAGAACCAGCACCTGTTTCTTTTACTTTAAGCTTTTTACTATATAACTCATCATCAATAAACCCTTTTCCCTTTTTTAAAAGATCATCAAGCAATCCTGTGTCGAGCTCTCCTGGAGCAACAGAATTTACACTTATATTATATTTTTTTAGTTCTATCGATAATGTTTCCATATATCTTACAACTCCAGCTTTAGATGCTGCATAAGCACTCATGAATGGCATAGGTTGTGTTGCACCTCCACCAGATAATTGAATAATTTTTCCATAGTTTTGTTTTTTCATTTGTTCTGCTATGCAAGATGATAGAAATACTGAACCAAACAAATTAATAGAGATTGCTTCTTTCCACATATTCCAATTTTTTTGATTAACCTCGCCATACAAACCATGTATTCCAGCATTATTTATCAGTATATCTATGCTATTAAGTTTTTGTGTGGCAAAAGCTTTTAGTCTCAAGCAATCATTTTCATTAGAAACATCAGACTTAAAAGAGAATACTTTATTTTTTGAAGTAAGTTTATCTAACTTTTTTATACTTTTTTTAAGCTTTTCAGAATTTCTTCCAGATATAATTACATTGCATCCATTTTTTACATAAGATTCAGCTATAGCATATCCTAAGCCTGATCCACCACCAGTAATAATTGCATTTTTTTCTTGTAAAATTTTACTTATCATGACAAATTTAAATGAAATCGAGATTCATTTATTTTCTTTCCTCAAAAACCCATTCATTAGATTCTAAAAATCTTACTGTTTGTCTAACACTTTCTTCGATACTATATTTTGGCTCCCAGCCAAGACTTCTCAATTTTTTATTGTCTAAATGAATGAATGGATTGTCTCCGATCCATCCTCTTTCTTTATCTTCAAAATTTAATTTTGGCTGTACATTAAGTTCATCACAAATCCATTTAACAGAATCTTTAACTTCACAATATTCGTCATGCCCTAAATTTGTAATGCTGAACTTTTGATTAGAATCTTTTATTTTTAAAATTGCGTTTATACAATCTTCTATGTGCAAATATGATTTTTTTTGTAGTCCATTTCCAAGAACATTTAATTCGTTAGGATGTTCTTTAAGTTGTTTATAGAAATCATAAACATGGCCATGTGTGTATCTTTTTCCTAGGATTGATACGAATCTAAAAATATGACATTCAAAATCAAAACCTTCATGATAAGAAGAAATTAAACCCTCACATGCTAATTTTGAAGCTCCATATAAAGATGTTTGAACAGGAAATGGTGCATCTTCAGGTGTGGGTATGACAGCAGCTTCGCCATATACAGATCCAGTTGAAGAAAAAAATATTTTTCTGCAATCGTTAGATCTCATTGCTTCTAATAAATTAAAGGTTGCTATAGTGTTATTTTCAAGGTCTTTTTTTGGATGTTCTAATCCAAATCTAACATCTGCATTTGCAGATAAATGGTACACAGAATGACAGCCCTTTGTTAGTTGAATTAATTTATTAGATTCTAAAAGATCTGCTTTATAAAATTTAAATTTTTTATTTTTTAAAGCATTTTCAAGAAATTTTTCTGTTCCAGTTGACAGATTATCAATACCGACTACTTCTAAATCCTTTTGTAATAATGCATCAACTAGATTACTGCCAATAAATCCTGCACATCCAGTAACTAAAACTCTCATATGAAAGATAATAATTCAAACCACCATAAAAATCTTCCTTACTTTTATTTATTTTAGCGTTTTACTACCTATTCATAAGTATTTATTTGTTTAAATTAGCGTCTTGAAATAAATAAATAATTACTAAGGAAGATGTTAATACTTGCAAATACTGAGAAAGAACAATTATTAAGAGATAATCTGATACAGATAAATATCCAAACGGTAACATCAAGGCTGTCAACATCAATACTGAAAAAATAACATTAATAGCTAAATTAATATTATTCTTATTAATATTTAAAAAAATAATATCTTGAAATCTCAAAAGATTTATTGTCAATCCTATAGGTGCAAGCACAGATAAAAAAATAGCTGATTGATTATATTTTCCGTCAAATAAAAAATATATTAGAGGTTCTGAAAATAGATAAAGAATATAACTAATCAATATTACTGGAAGAGTTGTAAAAATAAAATATTTTTTAGCTATAGATAGTAATTCAAACGAATTAGCTGAATTTACAATTAATGGTCGAAATATTTTATCAATTTGATTCTGAAAAATACCTATAAGATTGATGATTTGAAAGGCTATTGATATTGATGCAAAGAGCTGAATGGTAAATTTATACTCTAGAATTATTCTGCTGAAATAGCCGTATGATAATTGAGAAAGCATCAATAAAACTACAGGCGTATAACTGATCATGTGAAGCCAAATTTTCTTGAACGTAAAGATTTTGATTTTTTGTATTTCAGTATTATTAAAGATATATTGCAATAAAAGAGAAAAGGTAACCGAAATAGCGTATGAAATATATACTGTCAGATTAAAATCATAAAAATTTAGCAGAAGTATTATCAAAAATAGAAAGGTTATTCTCTCTAAAAGTAAAATTACGGATAAGACTATAATCTTAAGCTTTGCTTCGAATAAACCTTGTATAAAAAATATATTAATTAAAAAAACATATATGAGTGGATCAAAATTGAGATTTACTAAATTTCCTAATGCAAAAAGGCAAGTAAATAATATAAAAAGAAAGATCTTCACTGACATTGTTATGCTTAGTGCATAAGAATTTGAATTTAGGCTGGCAACTTTTGAAAAGATTTTTTCTGAACTAAAAGTTACTACAGATAAAATAATCCCAGATATTGCTAATAAATATAGATAATAACCAAAATCTTCTTCTGACCCTGCTCTTGCAAGTAATAAAAACGAGACATAACTAATAATTGAAGTTAAAGCATTTATAGTAACGCTTGAAAATATTTTGGATATTAGATTATTGTTGTTGCTCAAAGTTATGTCTGTAAAATTTATGCATTAATGCAACTAAAATAATCCCTGAACCTGAATATGTTACATTTATTAATAAACAGCCCATCATAATTCCATAAAATATATTTCCTTTCAACATTTGTCCTATTGAAACAAGATATAAAACAATAAGCACTGACAATAGACCAAATCTTAAACCGAAATCAATCCAGTAATCATGAAGATTATAGAAGTAATTAGACTGTATTTCTTCCTGACTGAAAGCAGATTGCCAATAGTTAACAAAGCCAAGATAACTATTGATATCATAAATACCAGAACCCAATCCATTGCCGAATAAAATCTCAGGTATGCTTCTTGAAAAAAATATTTGATGTTCAGCATATCTAACTGCATCAAGTATTTTAGCTATTTCTAAAATACCATAATCCCCAAGACTGTAAAAAATAGACAAGAATGAGAGTGCTTTAAAACCAGTAAAATATTCAATTGAGAATAAAAATTGTAAGCCAAAAAAAATTGTTATGATGCTAAAAGCAAAAATAGTAAAAAGCTTTATATTTCTTTTCCTAAGCAGATATATTATTGAACCAGCTAATGAAAAGAATATTAATGACAATAAGATCATTCTTGTGCCATAGTTTGCTATAACTAGTAAACAACAAAAGAAACTAAATGCTCCAAGAAAATATTTTTTTTTCGCAAATAAATAATATGGCACGAATATAATAAATGCTTTTGTGCTTGATAAATTAAAATAAGCTAAATTATCTCTAAATAAAAGTAATACAATTTCTCCAAATAAAACTCCTACTAACAGAGCAAAAATTAATTGGGTGTTAATATCAACTTTTTTTTTCTGAAAACAAAGCATTAATAAAATAAATAAAACGACTATATCTCTAAAAAAAGTAGATGCATTGAATTCAATATAATGAATAAATGTTGATAAAAAAGTGCTGAAACTAACGATTATTAATAAGCAACTAAACATTAAAATATTTTTATAGTTAATTTTTTTTGAATTAAATAGAAAAAGAGCGCTTACACCAGATATATAAATCAAGTACCTAATAAATAATGGTGTGGTTATGCTGTCACTATAATTAACAATTAAAAATAATGAAGCAATATATAGACTTATTGCATAAGAATTTCTTGATAAGAGCAACGATAAAAATGCAAGAGTAATAGTAACTATAGGCAAAAAAGCCGTCAGACCTATCTTTAAGCCTGAAATAAACCCAACTACAAATAATAAAGGGGTTATATAATTCCTTTTGAAGAAAAATTTGTCTAAGAAATTGAAGGATTCATCTAGCAGAAAAGAAGAGTAATGACTTCTACTAAGCATCTTCTGGTCTTTTTGCTAACTCTCTAAATTTGTTTTTAATTTTTTTATTATAAATAATTGCGCTGCCTGTTAAAAAACCTAAAAAAAGAAATAAAAGTAATATTAATAGTCTTGAAGGCCCAGATTTTAGTTCAGGAAAATATGGAGGATCAATTGGCTTAATAGCGTAATCACTTTTTACATTTGCTAACATTTTTTTTCTTATTTCTCCCTCCATAAGCCTTGAAGTAACATTAATAAGATCTTCAGATAATTCTTGGGATATTTGATTTTTATAATACTCAATAGATGCTTTAGAACTCTCTAAGTCTTCATTTCTCAAAAGCTCATTCACTTCATAAGCTAATATTTCTACCCATTTTTTCGATGTAACTTGGGAATAATGTTTAACAGATATTGTTATATAGCCCGTCTCTAAATCTAGAGATGTATTATAAAAAACTTTAAAAAGTTCATAAGCTGATTCATCATCTGGCTCAATTCCTTTAATCCATTTACCATTCTCATCAACAGTGGCTGAGTAAGTAGTTTGTCTGGTACTTTTGTTATATTCACTTACTGCATAAAGATCTCTTTTAAGATTGTACTTTTTTATTAAATTGATAATAAAATCTCTTGATTTTAGTATTTCTATAACTTTGTAAGATGCAGGATCGCCCATTGCTCCGAATGGATTAAAAATATCTTGACGAAAAGCTGATAGTTGAGATTTAGTATCAAGATCTTCTAATGTAACCTCATAAATCCCTTTAGATGTATAAGTTGGTGCTACAGTAAAAGCTACAATTAGTCCTAATATTCCAGCTACTAAAAAAGAGAAGAACATTGTTTTTTTGTTGTCTCCCAAAGTGTAAATAAATCTTTTTAAATCTTCTAAAACAATATAATCTTTCATCTCTTCTCCAAGTTTGGTGCCCAGGGCCGGACTTGAACCGGCACGAAGTTTCCTTCGAGGGATTTTAAGTCCCTTGTGTCTACCAATTTCACCACCTGGGCTAAATCATATTATAAGCTACACATTTTCGAAAGTAGCTAAAAGGAAAATATTTAAATAGCTAATAATTTTTAAAAATATTTTCAAGAGAAAAATCTACATCTCTTTTCGTATGATTTTTATGAAATTCATTGGAAGCAATTACAAAATTTTTAGCTTTGAATCCAACTAATTTATTTCTCAATAATTTTGGCCAATTAACATCCTCAAAATTCACTATTACTCCAAGATTAATGTAACTTCTAACATATTCTGCTGCAGGATAGATATCATCTGAAATAAATGGAACATGGCATGATAGAGAATCCATCAAAACACCACTTATCTTATACTGAAAATCTGAATTATGATTTAAAAATACAAAATCAGCAGATGAAATAGCTGATAAATAATCAGTATTACTAATTTTTATAGATTCATCATTTTTGTCTTTATTGAATTGAGAGTTCATTGAATAAATATTTTTTAAATCTGGAAATTTTTCTTTTATTAAATCAATTTCTTTTTCAAGATTTAAAAAATAGTAATTAAAATAGTCAGATTGAAATTCAGAAATAAGATCAATAATTGGTTTAAGTGGCTTATCTTTTTTTATAGGCCCAACAAATAATAGATTCTTAAGATTTTTATTTCCTTCTAAACTTTGTAAGTTTTTCACTTTATTGTTTTGATCAATAATTTGATACATTTTTCTATCAACTAATTTAGATGTATTAAAAAAAGGTATTTCTTTTTTAAAAAAAGATTTTTCTGCATATGATGCAAATACAATTTTTTTAATATAAGGCTTTATTAGTAAAAAGATTATTTTGAATAAAAACCCATATTTTCTAAATCTAAGTTTTGAAAAATTATTTGTTGGCAAAAGAATAATTTTTGGTTGAGATAAAAATTTGAACAGAGTAAAAAATATTAAATCAATCTCATTGAAACCATTAAAAATAATTACTTCATTTTTTTTGATCTTTAAATTAAAAAATAAATTTAACCTAGAAGAAAAACTATTGTCTTTTAGCTTTATTAAAAAATTTAGTTTTTCATTGTCTTTAAATTTTTTCTTTAATTCTTTAAATGATTTATTTAAAAGACAGATTTCTGTTTCTTGTTTTAATGAACAAATAATCTTTAGATGGTATTTATCATCACGAAAAATATGACCATTTAAATCATCATCAATTATTGATATATATTTCATATGATTTCTTTAATATATTTACCTATTGCTAATGAGCTTGTTAAGCCTGGAGATTCTATTCCATAAAGGTTAAAAAGGCCTTCTACCTTATGCTCTAATTGGCCTTGTATTATAAAATCTTGATTATTTTGATTCATGCCTGATATTTTTGGCCTTATACCAACATAGTCAGCATAAATATCTTCTTCTCTTATTTCAGGCCAGAAATTGTTTATTTTTGAAATAAAATTTAATTTTTTATTTTCATTAAGTGAGTAATCAATTTCTTCAACAAATTCATGATCAGGGCCAAACTTGACTTTACCACTAATATCTTTAGTAAGATGTATTCCCAAACCATGTTCATCTGGAACGGGGTAAATTAAAGAATTAAAGGGTGATTTTTTGTTGGTTGAGAAATATGTTCCTTTAGAATAAATAGTCTGAAAAATATATTTCTGTTTAATATTAGAGATTTTTTTAGCGACAGCTGTTGCATGCAATCCTCCAGCATTTATAAGAAAATCAGCTGATATTTCTGTTTCTTCTCCAGATATAATCTTTATATAAAATTTATTATTTTTTCTTTCAGCAGAGATAAATTCAGATTTTTTTACAATTAATCCATCATTTTTTATAAAGTTTTTTTCAAGTTGTTCTATAAAACAATGACTATCAAATACACCTGCTTCTTTAACAAAGATTGCCTCGTTACAGTCTAGATTCGGCTCTATCTTATTTATGCCTTTACGATCAAGTATTGAGATATTCTCAACTTTATTATCCATGCCTCTTTTATAGATGCTCGCAAGTTTTTGGGATTGTTTATCAGATGCCGAAATTATAAGCTTCCCACATTTTTTATATTTGATTCCGTATTTATCACAAAAACTATAAAGCAAATTTCTGCCTTCAACACACAAATTTGCCTTTAAAGAATTAGGCTCATAATAAATGCCTGAATGGATTACTTCACTGTTTCTTGAGCTTGTTTCACTTGCAATAAATTCATTTTTCTCAATAACTAATACGCTATTAAATTTTTTTTGTAGTTCATTGGCGCATGCTAAACCAACTGCTCCAGCACCAACTACCAGAACATCAAAGTGATACATAATTTTCTATTTTATAGCTGATATGACAGTTTCGGTTATTTTTTCTATCTCAGATTCTTTAATAGACGGAAACATTGGCAAAGAAATTGTTCCTGCACAAATTTTTTCTGTAACTGGACAATCAAGGTATCTACAATTTATATTTTCTAAGTTATATAAAGGTTGTTTATATAGTGGCATTGGGTAACAGATACGATAATCTATTCCTTCTTGCTGAAGTTTAGCTTCCACCTTCTTTCTATCAGGTACACAAATTGAATATAAAAAGTTAGCATTTTGTGAATTTTGATATATGCATTCTGGTTTTGTAATTAAGGCATTTTCAGAAAAATACTTATCGTATAATTCTGCAGCTTCTTTCCTTTTCTCAAGAAATTTATCTAATTTTTTAAATTGGGATATACCTATTCCTGCAGTAATGTCAGTCATTCTTGCATTTGTTCCTAATCTCTCATGAATATACTTTTTAGATTCGCCATGATTTCTATAAAGTTTTAATTCTTCATAAATACTATCATCGTGAGTGAAAATCATGCCTCCTTCAACAGTTGCTAATATTTTTGCCATATGAAAACTCATTGTTGAAATTTCAGCTTGTGCACCTAAAGGCATATTTTTATACATACCCCCTAAAGATTGAGCGGCATCTTGTATAACAAATAAATTATTCCTCTTCGCTATATTTAAAATTGAATCAATATCAGATGGATTTCCTCCATAATCAATAAAAATTATGCCCTTGGTTTTTTCTGTAATGGCATCTTCTATCAGATTTGAGTTAAGGTTCCAAGTTTTTTCGCAAATATCTATATATACAGGAATAGCGCCAACCCTGTTAACACAAGCTCCAGTAGAAAAATATGTCATTGCGGGAATAATTACTTCGTCACCATGTTTTATGCCTTTAGCCATTAAAGCAATGTCTATAGCATCTGTGCCATTGCTAACAGCAACGGCATGTTTAACATTTAGATAGTTAGCTAATAAAGATTCAAATTCTTTGACCTTTGGCCCCATTGTTAGCCAGTCAGCTTCAAATGAATTTTTTATCTCATTTAATTCATCAGTACTAACTTCTGGAACTGACCAAGGTATTTTATTACCCATAGTTTCTGAACATACTCTCTTCTGTAATCATGGGCATTACTTTGATTAGTTCTTTTATTCCATCTTCCATACTAATATCTGCTTTGAAGCCAAGGTTTTTAATCTTTTCATATGAGACTGCATAATCTCTTTTATCTTTATCTTCACCTACTTCAGCTTCATGCAAATAATAGTCATGATATTTCTGTATCATTTTTGCAATTTCGCCTTTTGTAAAATTTAGTGATTCATCGCCAATGTTAAATGGTTCAGCCTTCATTGAATCATAATTATCAATCGTAAACTGAATACTCTTAACTGCATCTAAAGAATGAAGAAAGGTTCTCCTAGCATGGCCCTCATACATAACAAAAGTGCCAAATTTTACTGCTTGGTGAACAATATCATTTACCAATAAATCTAATCTCATTCTAGGAGATAAGCCAAAAACTGTAGCAAACCTTAAACAGACTCCACCAACATCATAAATTAAGGGTTCAGATTTTGCTTTTGTTTCTCCATACAAAGTTAAAGGATTAATGGGTGTTTCCTCTGTGCATAAACCATCTACAGCGCCATATGTTGATCCAGTAGATGCTTGTATGATCATTTGATCTTCTGACATATTCCTAGTTATTATTCCCACAGCATCTAGATTAGTTGTTTTCGCATCCATTGGCTTTGCAGAGCACGCTGGAAAACCAACTACTGCTGCAAGATTAACAATACAATCAGCTTTTTTTATCAATTTTTTAATATTGTTTTCGTCTCTAACATCGCCCACTACAAGACTAAAATTTTTGTGTCCCGCTACAGAAAATAAAGATTGTGAACCCCACATTAAGTTATCAAATACATCAACTTTATGGCCTTGTTCCAATAATTTTGGAGTAAGCATTGAACCTAAGTAGCCTGCACCACCTGTAATAAGAATTTTCATATGGCTAATTGTACATTAAAATTTAGAAATTTTTTCTTTCATTTAAGTACCATTCAGAGAAAATCCGTATACCTTCATTAAAAGAAATTTTTGGTGAGTATCCTAATTTCTGTTTAGATTTTATTAAACAAGCGCAAGTAATACTTGGTTCTTTATGTTGTGTGCTTTCATTCACTATTGCTTTTTTATCAAAAATTTTTTCTAGTGTTTTTAGCATATATTTTGTTTTTATTGGCTCCTCATTTCCTAAGTTGAATATTTCAAAAATATCATCTTCTCTGAGTAAATAATCTTTAGCTTTACTCATTCCAGAAATAATATCGTCAATAAATGTCATATCTCTTGCTGTTTCACCACCATTAAATAAAGAAATTGGTTCATTATTCAAGATGCTTCTCGAAAAGCTAAAATAAGCCATATCAGGCCTTCCATATGGACCATAAACTGTAAAAAATCTTAGACCAACTGCATCAATGTCATGATTTTCATGATAAATCTTTATAGTGTTTTCATTAAATAATTTTGTTGCAGCATAGATTGAAGATGGAGAATTAAGTAAACACTCCTCACTGAAAGGCACATCATCTAATCCCGAATATACCGAGCTACTAGATGCAAACATTATTTTATTTATGTTGTTATCAACACAATAATCTAATACTTCTAACGTGCCAGATATGTTGGAGTCTAAATATTTTTTATATTCTGATCTTTTTAATCTAACACCTGGTTGTGCAGCCAAATGGACTACTAAATCGAAATGTCCTAATCTAAGTTTATTTATATCTGCAAGATTACTTTCATAGAAATGGAACCTCTCTTCATTTTCTAATATAGAAATTCTATTTTTTTTAAGATTTATATCGTAATAATTATTTATATTATCAATCCCATAAACATTATTTTGTTTTAATAGCTGCTTACAAAAATGATAGCCTATGAATCCAGCAGCACCAGTAACTAAAATTTTCATGAATAAATAATGGAGGCTGAGAACGGAATCGAACCGATGTACACGGAGTTGCAGTCCGCTGCATAACCACTCTGCCACTCAGCCAAGCCTGAATATTCTATACTAATATGTATAGGTTTCATCTTTAAAAGGGCCTTCTTTACTTACAGAAATATATTCTTCTTGTTCTGCTGTTAGTTTTGTTAAAGTTCCACCAAAACCTTTAACCATTAGACTTGCTACTTCTTCATCTAATTCTTTTGGTAAAACTTTTACATATAATTCTTTCTGATTGTCGGATTTATTAGCAAAACCATCTTTAAATAATGCTATTTGTGCAAGAACTTGATTGCAGAACGATCCATCCATAACTCTACTTGGGTGCCCAGTTGCTAAAGCCAGATTAACTAGCCTTCCCTCACCTAAGAGAATAATATACTCATCTTCATTTCTTATTACTTTATGAACGCCAACCTTAATTTCTTTCCACTCATATTTTTTTAAATGCTTAATGTCTATTTCATTGTCAAAATGGCCTATATTACAAATAACACAACCAGATTTTAAAGCATCAAGCATGTTCTTATCTAAAACATTTATATTGCCGGTAGTGGTAACAATTAAATCGTATTTTTGTATTAGTTTTTTGTCTAAATTTTTTCCATTCTTGTCAACATTTCCATTTTTATAGGGAGAAACAACACTAAATCCATCAAAGCATGCTTGCATCGCACATATTGGATCAATTTCTGTTACATCAACAATCATTTTTTGTTGATTTAATGAATCAGCTGAACCTTTGCCTACATCACCATAACCAATAACAAGAGCCTTTTTGCCAGAAAGAAGCATATCTGTTCCTCGCTTAATAGCATCATCTAAACCATGTCTACATCCATATTTATTGTCATTCTTAGATTTGGTAATAGAATCATTTACATTTATGGCTGGAACTTTTAATTCACCATTTTCTAGCATTTCTTTTAGACGTTTAACTCCTGTTGTTGTTTCTTCAGATATTCCATGAATTTTTGAAAGCATTTCAGGGTAATCTTTATGAACCTTAAGAGTAAGATCACCACCATCATCCAGAATCATATTTGCTTCCCATGGTTTACCACCTTTAGTGATAGTCTGATCAAGACACCACTCGTATTCTTCTTCGGTCTCACCTTTCCAAGCAAAAACAGGAATACCTTGATCAGCAATTGCAGCAGCTGCATGATCTTGAGTTGAAAAAATATTACAT
>MDSZ01236359.1_pt1 | contig 28750 bp, 48 predicted proteins | sample 811201 | NCBI WGS metagenome assembly MDSZ01 (sample SAMN05326647, study PRJNA326480) | marine metagenome | isolation source: seawater | place: Indian Ocean: North | collected 2010 | reverse complement strand
TATTAGAACTTCTACAAAAATTTAGAGTTGCAACACTGTATACAGATTTTAAGAATGATGAAGATCAAATGAATCCTAATACCGTAAAGATAGTGTGCAATAAGAATAGAGCTGTTTGGTTTGGTAGAGGAATAACTGGTTATGGCCATCATCATCTAGGCATATATGGATATCACCATAATGAGCTTAGGCAATATCGTTTTCTTAAGAAATATTTACCGGAAAAAGTAGAAAAGCTAGAACAACTGAGATGGCTTATGAATGGTGTAGATATTGGTATAGCTAAGACAAAATTCAAAGGAATAGAGATAAACACTCCAGAAGATATCCTCAAATGGGATGAAGAGGTCCCACTTCACATATAAAAAAAATGCAAATGAATGCATTTTTTCCTTTACAAACCGCTCGAGTTTTGGTATAATGTCTATACAAAATGAAAAACGGCAAACGGAAAGGACTAAAAATGCTGAAATTCGAAGGAAAATTTAAGGTAGGAGACAGGATCAAAGCTTATGATTTTCATCCTGCATGCGCTGACGCTGGATATATCGAAGGAACTATCACTAAAGTAGGAATGGTTCCTCACGCCGGATATAAGGCTTTCACTATTAATATTGAAAATGACTCTGACAGTTATGTTGGACCTAGAGTTGGTGATGAAGGTTACATCCCAATGGAAGTTGCAATCATGGAATGGGACGGAAGGATCGTAGCAGCATGAGGAAATTTATTAAAAAAGGTACAATGGTCAAATGCAAGTTTGGTTTCGCTAAAGTAGTCGGAATCGAGTTCTGCGAGAATGAAGGTGATAAGTATGGTATCAAAGTTGACAGGTGTTATCTAAAAGACAAAGATCGTTGTGTCTTTGATCTTGATAACAAGCATTGGCAGTACGGATTCCAAATTGAGGTACCGTAAAAAAATGCAAAAAAAATGCATTTTATGGTTTACAATGCTAATTAATTGTGGTATAATATACTTACAAAATGAAAACAGAAACTCTAATATAGGAGATTGATTATGAGTCACGAAGTTGAAACTATGGCATACGCTGGAGAAACCCCTTGGCACGGTCTTGGTGTGCCGGTCAATAACGATTTAACTCCAGTGCAGATGATGCAAAAAGCTGGTCTTGATTGGACCGTAGATAAAGTCGATGCATTTGTAAGAGTCGGCAATCAAGAAATCAGAACTGGTCAGCAAGCGTTGGTCAGGTCATCTGATAATAAAATCCTCACCAATGTAGGTGAGAATTGGAATCCGGTTCAGAATGAAGATGCTTTTAACTTCTTCTCAGAATTTGTAATGTCAGGCGATATGGATATGCATACTGCCGGTTCATTACGTGGTGGTCAAATGGTATGGGCTCTTGCTAAGACTAATGAGTCCTTTGATGTCTTTGGAGATGATAAGGTTGACTCTTATCTTTTATTCTCTAACCCTCACCAGTATGGTAAATCAATTGACGTGAGATTCACGCCAATCAGAGTGGTTTGTAATAACACTTTGTCTATGTCTCTTGGTATGGAAGCTGATAAGTCAGTAAGAGTTGGTCATAGGGTTGAGTTTGATGCTGATGCAGTTAAAGAAACTCTTGGTCTTGCTCATGAAAAATTTCAGCAGTATAAAGAGATGGCTGAGTTCCTTGGTTCAAGAAGGTATGATATGGAAAGCCTCATTCAATATTACAATGACGTGTTCCCAAGCACTGCTCGTAATGTTGAAGAGCCAAAGCCGGTAACTGCTGACACATTGTCAAGAGCTGGTAAGCAGGCATTGTCAGTTATTGACACACAGCCAGGAGCTCAGTATGCTGAAGGTTCTTGGTGGCAGGCACTTAACAGTGTCACATATATCACAGACCACGTACAAGGTAGAGGCGAAGACACTCGTCTTTATTCAAACTGGTTTGGTGGCAATCAGCTCCGTAAGGTAAGAGCTGCTGAAAAAGCTGTTGAATACGCAACAGCTGCTTAATGATGAAAGTGCAAGGAAGTCAATTCTACCAAGCGCTGCCTCCCATTGCAGGAGGGGACAAAGAGTGGAAGGAAGGTAGGCCGGAAGCTCAGACTTCCTTGTATGAATTTTTTCCTTTACAATCCGTTCGTGTTGTGGTATAATAGTATTATTGATAATGAATAAGGAGCGAATATGCCTATTATGATGAAAAACAACCGGGATTCAACCTCTTATATTGGGACATTTCAATGTGATAATCCCAATGACATGTCACAAATTGACATGGTGAAATCCATTGTGAAATGGTTTAACAAATCCTCTCACAAAAAATATAAAGTGAGATTATGTCTTAGGGGACGTAAACCTAAAACAAAAATGTTATATCCTGGGGGATATTACCAACAAAAATCTAAGGGACCAGTTTCCTATACTCCTTCCGGAAATATCATGGGTGGGATAAAAAATGCCACTGTCCTTGATGCCTACATTTATAAAAGGTCATAAAGAATGAAGTTATAAGGTTCTTCTTAAAAACCTGTCCTTTCCTTGAAGGGGGGTGCACATAAGTGTACTCCCCTTTTCTTATAAATAGTACAAAAGAAATTACTTTTTTCCTTTACAATCATACTCATATATGTTAGTATGGTCCTAAATGGAAATAATACGGAGATCAAAATATGATTCCTTTTAAGAATTTTGCTAAGAATGGCAAAGCACCTCTTCATCTTTTTGAAGATGTTTCTTTACTTGAAGGTGCGTCAAAAAATATAGATGACATGGATGTAGAGTTTTTAAAACGAGCAGAAAATGTTACTACGTTCAATCTAAAGGAAGGAGATTTCCAATCATTAGATTATAAAGCAGAAATACAATATCTGTATAAGAAAAACTTTTTTCCTAATTTTGATTTGGATAACACCATAAGCGGTGATATCACAATTGCTAAACTTCAAAAAGCAATCGGCTTGTTAGAGAGAGAAAGCCGAGCAAATTATCTTAAGATGTTTGACTTTGAACCCGGAGGCACTGGTCCTGGAGAAGTGGTCATGTATTTTTTATGTGATGACGGAGTACTCGGCGGCGCAGGTTCTGCAGGCGTTGATCTTGAAATAGGTAGTAAAAAGTATGAGATAAAAGCATGCCAAGTCACAGCGGATAAAAAGTTTGCTTATGGATTTAAATTAGGAGCAACATTCGCTACAGCTGACATAGAATCACAAGCATTAAAACTTGCTAAGGATGTAGGTCTAACTAAACCGAGTGAGATCAATAAAGGAACTATTGCAAAGATCAGAGCTAAGTTTCCTGGTGAATGGGAAAAGGTAGAAAAGAAATTTCAACAAAGAGCATATGACAATTACTTTAAAAACCATGAAATATTGTTTATGCATGCCGGTGCAGGTAAAAAGAAACCTGGAAAAAATAGAGGTAAAGCAGTTGCTATAAAGCAAATTAAGAAGAGTGACATTGGTCTAGAAAGATATACTTCTAGAACATTTAAACCTATCGTTAGGATTGCTAGATGAGATCTTTTAAGCAGCATATTACAGAACAGAAGAATACTCATATGACTCATATTGAGGATAAAGTTCTGTATGGTGGAGTGGACGGAACTAGGCAGGCGATCTTAGCTTTACGATCGCTAAGAGATATGTTAAAAGGAGAAGATGATGGAAAAGTATCGGTCAAATGGGATGGAGCCCCAGCCGTATTTTGCGGTGTGGACCCAAATGATGGAAGATTCTTCGTTGCCAAAAAAGGGATCTTCAACAAAACTCCAAAGATCTACAAAAGTGATTCTGACATTGATGATGATACTAGCGGTGACCTCAATGCTAAGTTAAAACTTGCACTACAACATTTACCAAGTCTAGGAATTAAAGGTGTGATACAAGGAGACTTTTTATTTGGTCCTGGTGATGTTAAAACAGAAAGAATAAAAGGAGAACAGTATCTCACTTTTCATCCTAACACAATTGTCTATGCAGTGCCAAAAGATTCTGAAGCAGCAAAGACAATATCAAAAGCGGAAATAGGAATTGTGTGGCATACCACATACACAGGAGACACCTTTGAAACCATGAGAGCTTCTTACGGTGTTGATGTAAAATCATTACGTAACAATTCAAAAGTTTGGTCACAAGATGCTATGTTAAGAGACTTGACTAAAGTGACCATGTCAAAGGAGGAAACAGACGATGTTAACGGGTATCTCAGCACGGCTGGGAAAATTTTTAACCAGATTAAAGGAAACACTCTTAGAGATCTGGAACAAAATCGTGATTTGGCTCAGCATATTGAAACTTTCAATAATAGATTTGTACGAGCGGGTGAAGTCATTGGTGACACGAGGAGACATGTAGGAAATCTTATTAAGTTCATTCAAGATAAGTATAAGAAGGAAGCCGACAAGCGAAAAACCGACAAAGGAAAAGCTGCCCAATATGCTAAGATGGATGAACTTCTTAAGTTTTTTTCACCTTCGAATAAAAAAAGCTTGCAAAACATATTCGAATTGCAGAAAGTAATAGTTCTTGCAAAGTTAAAACTTATAAATATACTAAAGAAGTTAAGTAACATTGACACTTTTGTTAAAACTAAAACAGGTTACAAAGTAACTGGAGAAGAAGGTTACGTAGCCATAGATAAACTTGGTGGTGATGCCGTGAAGATTGTTGATAGACTGGAATTCAGTCACAACAATTTCTCGCCAGATATATTAAAGGGATGGGATAAACCGGGAAGAAAATGATTGGTTTCAAACAATATAGCTCTTATTACGATAAGCTAGATGAAGGTATCTCTGATGAGGTATGGGAAGAAATTGGTTTAGCTGGAAGAAGAGCTCTAGCACGAGCTGCTAAGAAAAGAAGACATCAGCTTTCTCGTTCACGTAAAAAGTGGAGGAGGAGAAGAGCAAGCACCTCACGTATCGATAAGCGTGCCGGCCGGCAAGCAAGATCAAATCTCTATAAAAAATTATCTGGTGGTAAGGGTCCTAAGACTATAGCACAAAAGCTCAACGTTTCGCGTAGGGCAAAGAGCTATAGAGGACAAACGGCAATTCAAAAAAGAATATTAAGAGCACCAAAGAGAAGAGCCGATAAAAGATGATCAACAGTTTTAAGACATTTCTCGTAGAAGAAGAGAAAACTGCCTATTGGACATTTGGAAGGATGAATCCTCCAACAATAGGTCATATGAAGTTGTTAGATGCACTTGCTAAAAAAGCAGGTAAAAATCCTATAAAAGTATTTCTTTCACAATCTCAGGATAAAAAGAAGAATCCATTATCGTATGCAGATAAGGTGAAATTTGCTAGGAAAATGTTTCCAAAGCACGCCCGTTCGATCATGCTAGATAAAAGTGTGAAGACTTTTATAGATGCTGCAAAGTCTCTAGAAAGTCAAGGATTCAAAAAAATCGTGATGATTGTAGGGTCAGACCGTGTCACTCAGTTTGACACGGTCTTGAGCAAGTATAACGGAAAGGATTATACTTTCCAAGACATTAAGGTCGTGTCCGCAGGAGAAAGGGACCCTGATGCTGATGGTGCAGAAGGTGCGTCAGCTACAAAACAGAGAGAAGCGGCAAAGGATAATAACTTTGCAACCTTTTCTCAGGGGTTGCCAAAAGAGATGTCCAATTCTGACGCAAAGAAACTTTTTAATGCAGTCAGATCTGGACTCGGCCTAAAAGAATCTAAACAATACAGACAACACGTTGATTTAGGAGTAACTTCTAAAGTGCGTGAAAAATATATCGAAGGAAAGTTGTTTGAAGCTGGAGATGAGGTAGTGATTAAATCCACCGGTCAAGTTGGAACAGTAAAAATTCTAGGTTCCAACTATGTAATCATAGAGCATGAAGGTGGAAAATACAGAAAATGGCTTGAAGACGTAGAGCTTTTGGAAAAAGAAAAAGAACACAAGAAAGACTCACCACAAGATCCAGATATAAAATCAAGACCTGGTACTCAGCCAAAAGCTTACCATAAGGGAGTGTCTAAATCTAAAAAAGCAGCAAGAGACGCGCACTTCAAACGTGGTGCAAAGATGGATGACGATAATCCTGCAGCTTATAAAAAAGCGCCAGGAGATGCTGGAGCTAAGACGAAGCCAAGCAAGCATACAAAAAGATTTAAAAAGATGTTTGGCGATGATTGATTTTTGGGAACTAAGATCTCTTCAAGAAAGACCGACACTTGGAGGTGCGGCACTTGGACTAGCTAAGAAAGCACTCTATACAAAGGGAGGAAACTTCAGGTTTAGTGCTGCTGCAGATGCAGAAAGAGAAGAGATGAAACTTAGAAAGATGAAGGCTAAACTTGCAGATGTGTCTGCGAAAGAAAGAATAAGGGTGGCCAAAGATAAACAGGCGGCCGTGGCTAAACAAATTTCATTAGCAAAGAAGGGTGAGCTATGATTAAGTTTAAAAACTATCTAGACGAAAATGCAACTGCGGCTATCAAGAAAAAAGCAGAAAAATCTGGCATGCCTGCAGGCATATTAAGAAAAGTTTACAACCGTGGAGTTGCCGCTTGGCGAACCGGTCATAGGCCAGGAACTACACCTCAACAATGGGGACTGGCTAGAGTCAATTCATTTGTAACAAAATCATCAGGGACTTGGGGTAAAGCTGATAAAGATCTAGCAGCAAAGGTAAAAGGATGAAAAAATTTAGACAATTACGAAAAGAACTGGTTAACTACCAGACAGAAGGCACATGGGCTCTTCCAGATAATCCTAGAGCTAAAAAAGAACTAAAGGCTTTGATGGCTAAACCTCTTATCCTGGGTAAAGAAGGAGATGAGGCAGCTGACAAACTTTATAACATTATCGGAGACGATGAGTTGTTTGATGATCTTTTCGTTGCAGGTAAGAAGAATCCAAAGGGTGATGCTAGACCTCTTATTAAGAAAGCAATGAAGCGTCTAAAGATTAAAGAAGACGTTGAGAATGCTGTTGAATATGCAAGGACTATTAACGAAGTTACAATTGGAAAAATGGTTCCAAAGCATGCTATAAAAAATATGGGTAAAGATCAAAAGACGTTTTCAGCATATATTAAGAGAAAAACTGGAAAAGATGTTTACTTTGATGATGATGACTTGATTGTTGGAAAAAAGAGAGCGATTAAAGGCGCATTGACTAATGATAACATGACAACTGATCAGATGGTTGCTAAAGTTAAAGCGTTTAAAGAAGAATTTGCAGAAGATATCGATGAAGGTATCAAGCATGATCGTTGGATGAGATCACATGGTAAGAAAGCACCTGCAAAGGAAGTAGGCACTTGGATGTTCACCACAAAAGAAATGGGTGATGTAGACTATGACAACCCTAAAGTAGTATGGCGAGCCAAGCGGCCTATGAAGCTGGCACAGGCAGGCAAAGAGGCAATGAAAGCACTAGGCACTAAAGATGTCTATGTGATGGAAAGTGTAACAGAAAAGAAAAAAGAAACTGTTAAAGACTTTCTAAAAAGAGGTGGAAAGATTACTAAAGTCAAAGGTGGAACTGGCAAGGCTGGTCGTGCTGCAATGGACAAGTTTAAGAAGTCCTACAGCAAGATGAAAGATAAAGAAGCGGAAAAAGACCAAGAGGTTAATGAAGCGACAGATATTTTTAACAAAGGCGGCATACACGTCACTCGCTTTGCTATGGGAGGAGGGAAGCTAGGATTTCAATTTAATTTTGGCAAAGTTGGAAGATATATACAGATTCCATTAGAAAAATTATCAGTTCTTGATCAGGCTGTTAAGATGGCAAAGAAGGCAGGTAAGACTGGAAAGCAAGGTAATCTTCCTATTGCAGATGATGTCAATGAAAAGACAGATCGCTGGTATGAAGATCAACCAGAGTGGGGAACACCTGAGTCTACAGATCACGCTAAGCGAATGACACCAGGAGAGTACGCAGAATCATCTGCAGCCTATGCCAAGTCTTTAGAAAAGATAGCAAGAGACAGACAACTTGCTGCGATATCAGACAAAGATAAAGAAACTCTTATGAAGATAGCAGCAATGCTAGCTAAAGAGAAAAAGAAATGAAAACATTTTGGACTATACGAGAAGATCTCGATAAAAGAAAACTGAGAAAAAACGGTCATCCTGAAGTATTAGGAAAAACTGTTACCATTCCGTTTAAAGTTAAAATGTATAAGCAAAGAGGTTCGGGTGCAACTCAATTCACAAAGATCAAAGCATTTGCACATAAAGATCATGAAGGTCGCGGACAGATGCTTGTTTATTGGGATCCGAAGACTGGCCAAATAGATCCCGATGATGATCATCCTTACGGTAGAAAAGATTGGATGAGTGAATTTAAAAAAGAAATTGCGAAATTACGTTTACCCACTAAAGGATTTCAGTTTTCAGAGTTAGGCTTACAGGGTGATAATTATGTTCACTTGAGTATGAATCAAGATTTCACATTAGAATTCCTCAAAAAATTTGGAGGTGTAAGTAAAAATGCTTCTTACAAATAAGATATGATAAAGTTCAAACAATTTTTAGAAAGTAAACCTGGCCTTTGGGCCAACATACATAAGAAAAGAAGAGAAGGTAGACCTATGCGTAAGCCTGGGTCAAAGGGTGCACCTACTAAAAAAGATTTTGACAGTGCTAGAGCTAGTAGCGAAAATGTTGATGAAAAGAAATCAGAAACATGGGAAGCTGGTTACAAGCGCAGAGTTGTAAAGACTACAAGCGCAGAGCACAAGAAAAAAGGTTATAACTGGAGAATCAAAGGTAAAGAAAGACCAGAGATCTCTATAAAACTCTACAAAGATAAGCCGTCACAGGCAGAGTTTAACAAACAAATGAAAAGGGTTGCGGGTCATGAATTCGGAGGCTAACATGAAATTTAAAGAGATTAGAGAAAATCAAATTGATGCAGTATGTGAGTCGTGTGATGAAGAACTTTATGGAAACTTGGAATTGACCGAAGCAGAATATCAAGGGAAAAAGGTTACGTTGAACGATCCTATTAGGACATCAGAAAATCCTAGTAAAAAGTTCAAGGTATATACAATGGGTCCGAAAGGAAAGGTAGTAGTTGTGAGATTCGGTGATCCGAACATGAGCATAAAGCGCGACGATCCGGCGCGCCGTAAATCTTTTAGAGCTCGTCATAACTGCGATAATCCAGGTCCTAAATGGAAAGCGAGGTATTGGTCATGCTATCAATGGAGAGCCGGAAAAAAGGTCGACAATTAATTAAATGGGTAACAGAGAAAATGGCAAGAGTTTCACAGTCAGATCGTTTAGATCGAATTGAAGAGAAGATAGATAAACTATCGGAGGTTTTGGTAGCAATGGCGCGTGCCGAAGAAAAAATAGTAGGTTTAACTGAGGATCACGACAAGATGTATAGTCGCATTAATAACTTGTCGCAAAAGATCGATAAATTAGACGAACAGGTTGTCAAGAATACGCAAACCGTGGCAACTATTCACAAATTGTTTTGGGTTGTTATTGCAGCATTTTCCGCAGCATTTGCAGCGCAAGTCTTTAACTGGTTTTAAAAGGAGTCAAAATGTTCAAAAGTAATGATATTAAGAGCATAGGGCTTGCGTACTTGGAAGTCCTAGAACGAAAACATAAGGGTCTCATCAAAGAGATGGATCCTACTGATCATGTAAAAAAGAATGAAGATACCGGAAAGTTCTGTGTCTATGATTCAGAAGGAAAGAAGGTAAAAGAGTTTGATGATGAATCAGCCGCAAATGAATATGCGAAGAAGAATCATGATTCTCTCATGAAAGAGAAAAAACTGGATCCGGTTGACAAGGATGAGCTGAAAGGTAAGCATTCTGATCGTGATGATAAAGATATTGATAACGACGGAGATGTCGATGGATCTGACAAGTATCTTCATAAAAAGCGTAAGGCTGTTAGTAAAGCCATAGATGGAGATGAGAAGGAAGAAGGCTATACCATGCATAAGGGAATGAAGGTTAAGAACGTTGCCCGTGATGCTGGAAAAGTTGCAACGCAAGCTAATAAAGATAGAAGAGCTGCACAAAGAAAGAGGCTAGGTCTTGATGACGATGTTCAACACGAAGAACCGCAGATGATTGAGGAAGATAATAATGAACAATATAAGTGGAAAGATATTAACATCTCAATGTCATATAATGGAATCAAGCCAGCTACGATCTTGAGAGTATTGATGACTTTAAAGAAAGTCAAATCCGGTAAACTTAATTTGAAGTTTAAAGAAGGTAAATGTGTAAGTGAAAAAGTGAGTCAAACTTCGGGTGCTACTCCACCTGAAGAGATAGATAGTAAAGATTCGCCAGGCGCGAAAAAAATGAGGAAAGACCATGAAGGTCCTAAGCATGACTATCCTGGAGTAAATAAACAGGATGGAGCTGACAAGGTTAAAGTTGCTCCTAAAAGACCAGGTGATTCAAGCTTAGGTGATAAGAATCCTCTTAAAAAGAAAAAATAGTAACCTTAAAGGAGAAATTAATATGATACAAGCACCAGCATGGGCAAAAGATGCTATTCCAACTCCTAGGGGTTGGGTGAGAAAACCCGGAGGTGAATTACTGAAATCACAAAAGATTAGTGATGCAGAAATTGCAGAGTATATGGGAGAATCTACTCCCACACCTGCGCCAGCTCCAACACCTAAGCCTGCACCACCTGCAGAACCCGCACCTCTTAATGAAGCTCCTCCGTCAAAAGACCTGATGTCTTACACTAGAAGAGAGCTTGAAGCGATGGCAGAACAGTATGGTTTAGAATTGCAAGGTAATTATACTAAAACACAACTTTCAGAAGCGCTCGAAGCACACTTACTAAGCGAATAGATAAATTAACATTTATCTAAAGGCTTATTATGTTTGACGAGTTAACTGAAAAAAATTTATTATTATACGCTGCTAAACATTATCATAATCCTTTGGGTGCAAGCTCAGAGGAATTTGAAGAAGATCTTAAAAAGTTTAAATACATCAAGCGCTTAGTCAATCGTTATCTTGAAACTAATGAATTGGCTGAACGCTTGATAATGAATCACTTGATAGTAGTGTTTAATGTTTTCGGTATTGAAGCTGGTGTTAAAATTTTAGGACTAAAGTTGGAAGGTAGACACTGGCCGGTGATTAAGCCATTCCTAGTCTATTTAAAATATTTACAGTCTGATGAGTTTACCAACATAACAATGGACGAAAACGTAGTTAGTATTTTGAGGAAAGAATTTAGATGAGTCTAGTAACAAGAGCAGCAGATCTATTTTATACATTTAGATTCTTAAAACTATTAGTCACGCCGTGGGACAAGATGGAAGCATATAATCTTGGCTTGGTAGATGAAAATGGTAAAAGAATCAAGAGTGTTAAGATAGATGATCCAAAGAAAAAGGCAGCTTATACTCCTTTTCATAGGCTGGTGTTCAATGTTAAAAGACTTATCAATAAAGCACCAGGCGGTAAGACAAGGATTGCATCCTATCTTGCCGGCCTATATCTTATAAAAGAAAAATACAATTTAGATGAAGACAGTCTTCTTAAGATTGTAGAAGAATCAGGTTATGAACCACTTGATTTTTTATCTGAATCTGTATGTGAGTGGTTTTTACTTGAAGACAAGATGATATCTCCAGGTAGGTACAGAGTACGTGAAAGCAAGGTAGTTCTCAGTACATATGAAGAGATAGTCAATCCTAAAGATTCAGTGATAATAGAACCACATTGTTATCCAGTCGGTGAAATTTTCGGTATTGATGTCTATAAGGTTGTACATGAAAGAACTAATCAAGATCTTTATGTCATTCTAAGTGACCTGTACAAGTGAAAAATTATAAATATTCTACACAGGAAATTGTATGAAAAAGACAGACGAAAATGTAGCTGCACCTTCCATGAATACATCAGCTGTTCCAGGAGCCGGTGATGATTCTAGCACAGTAGTTGTTAGAAAAAAGAAGAAGAAGAAAGGCCCGGGACACTATGAAGAAATTATTGCAGTTGATAGAAGACTGAAAGATCAATCACAACCTAGACTGCTTAAACGATTTAGAAAATTTGCAGAGGAGAATTAAATAATGCTTTCAATATTAGGATCTCTAATAGGATTTGCCGGTTCTGCTATTCCATCAGTAACTGACATTTTTAAAGAAAAAGATCAACGTAAACATGAATTGGAAAAAATGAAAGCCATGGCCGCTCTTAAAAAAGAAGGCATGGATTTTGATCTTAAGATGTTTGAGGCTAAGGCCAATGATGAAGAGCATAAAAGACTTATGGCTCATGACATTGCTATTTCTCAAGGAACTGGCTTCATGTCTGGTTTACAGAAGTCCGTCCGTCCAGTCATTACTTATTGTTTCTTTGGTTTGTTTGCAGCAATAGAGATCACTCTATTGATGGATGCAATCGAGAACAATGTCGAATTCAGTAGTGCAATTAAACTCCTGTGGGATGAAGATACTAAAGCAATATTTGCTGCTATCATCTCATTTTGGTTTGGTTCTCGCGCACTAGAGAAGTCGCGCAAGAAGTAAATCAAATAAATATTTCCTTTACAAATATGTTGTTCTATGGTATAATAGAACAATCAATCAGTTATACGTTCACACTCAGGAGTTATCAATGTCTTCAAATCAATTACCCACTCAGTACCAGCAGTTTATCCACCTTTCAAGATACTCACGGTGGTTGCCTGAGGAACAGAGACGGGAAAATTGGTCAGAGACAGTTTCTAGATATTTTGATTTTTTTGAAGAACACGTACGTGATATGCATAACTTCGAAATTAAGAAAGATGTACGACAAGAATTAGAAGAAGCTGTTCTCGATACAAGTGTTATGCCATCTATGCGATGTCTTATGACAGCAGGAGAAGCACTAAAGCGCGAAAATATAGCAGGTTATAATTGCTCATATGTAGCAGTTAATAGAGTACAAGCGTTTGATGAAATCTTATATGTTCTTATGAATGGAACTGGTGTAGGATTTTCAGTTGAACGCCAACACGTTTCAGAACTTCCAGTAGTAGCGGAAGAATTTTTTCAAACAGACACCACGATTGAAGTTGCAGACAGTAAGCTTGGTTGGGCTAAAGCTCTAAAAGAACTTATTGCCATGTTGTATTCTGGTCAGATTCCTAAATGGGATTTGTCTAAAGTACGACCGGCAGGGACGCCGTTAAAAACTTTTGGTGGTAGAGCATCAGGTCCAGAACCTCTTGATAGATTATTTCAATTCACTTCAGAAGTACTTCAAAATGCAGCCGGAAGAAAACTTTCGTCGTTAGAATGTCATGACATTGTATGCAAAATTGCAGAGATTGTTGTAGTTGGTGGAGTTAGAAGATCTGCATTGATATCATTGTCAAATTTATCTGATGATAGAATGAGACACGCTAAAGCGGGTCAATGGTGGCAGGACAATGGGCAAAGAGCACTTGCAAATAATTCTGCTGCATACACCGAACAACCTGATATCGGCGTATTCATGGATGAATGGAAAGCATTATACGATTCTAAGTCTGGTGAAAGAGGTATGTTTAATCGAGTATCTGCGACAAAGCAGGCTCAAAGGAATGGTAGACGAGATACTGAAGGACATCAGTATGGCACCAATCCTTGTTCAGAAATTATATTAAGAGATAGAGAGTTCTGTAATCTTAGCGAAGTAGTCATTAGACCAAATGACACAGAAAATACTTTGATGAAGAAAGTTGAACTTGCTACTATTCTCGGTACTATTCAATCTACACTTACTAACTTTAAATACGTGTCAAAACATTGGAAGAAAAACTGTGAAGAAGAGAGACTTCTCGGTGTTTCTTTAACTGGTATCATGGACAGTGAGCTGACAAATGGTAAGAAGAAAGGACTAGATGAGCTTCTTACAAAGCTTAGAGACCATGCTATCGAAACTAACAAGCTGTGGGCGGAAAAAATTGGAATTCCTGTATCCGCTGCTATCACTTGTGTTAAACCCTCCGGAACGGTTAGTCAGTTGGTTGATGCTGCTTCTGGTATTCACGCTCGTCATAACCCCTATTATATTAGAACCGTAAGAGGAGATAAGAAAGATCCTCTTACTAGGATGATGGCTGACGCTGGATTTCCAGTAGAAGATGATGTAATGAATCCAAGTCATACATCAGTGTTTTCATTTCCAATGAAAGTTGATAAAAAAGCTGTGTTTAGAACTGACATGACAGCAATTGAACAATTAGAAGTTTGGCTTACTTATCAAAAGTATTGGTGTGAACATAAGCCCTCCGTAACGATATCTGTTAAAGAGCATGAATGGATGGAGGTAGGAGCCTGGGTGTGGAGAAATTTCGACTGGATGAGCGGTGTTTCGTTTTTACCGTTTAGCGATCATACTTATAAACAGGCTCCTTATCAAGATTGTGATCTTGAAGAATATCAAAGCCTTCTAAAGACTATGCCTAAAAGTGTAGACTGGAATAAACTATCAGAATATGAACAATCGGACATGACTATCGGAGCACAAGAACTTGCTTGTGCCGCTGGATTTTGTGAAATCCAGTAAGATATAAATATGTCTAAAGATAACTATAAAAAATATTGGATTGACTGTGTAAATTGCGATGATGAGATCATAGTTGTCTCAACCGAAGAACCCGAATTTTGTCCTGTCTGTAGCACACCCGCTTCAGTAGGCGAAGATGAGGATGAGTAATACAGCTAATAAAAGTCCTGATAGAAAAGGCCCTAAGAAATCTGTCCCTAAAGGTTTTAACCGTGAAAGGGACAGGATTCTTAGAGAGCTTAAAAGAGTTCATGTTGAAGTTCAAGTAGCACAAGAACTTATAGCTCTTGACAAACAATACAAAAAAGTAGTATCCTGGCAAAAAGCAGGAGTCCTTCCATTCATTTCTTTATACGGTGAATTGCTTGGATAAATATCCACATGATGTGGATATACCAAGGAAAAGAATATAATGACACTCCAGAAGAGTTCCAGGGATTTGTTTACCAAATCACAGAACTTGACACTAACAAAAAATATATTGGAAAAAAGAACTTTTGGAGACCTAAGACTCTCCCCGTCACTAAAACGCGTAAGAGAAGAGTACGAACGCGTGCAGAATCTGACTGGAGAGACTACTACGGTTCATCAGCTCAGTTATGTCAACTGGTGGAAGAACGCGGTCCCGCCATGTACAAGCGAGAAATCCTCCATCTTTGCAAGACTAAAGGAGAAATGTCTTACTATGAAGCAAAGATTCAATTTGAACGTGATGTCCTCTTAAGCGATGAATATTATAATGAATTCATAGGATGTAAGATACACTCTCGTCATATAAAAAAATCATGAAAATGTTATTTGAACCATGGCATCTTAATATTTCATATGATATTACGACTCACTGTAATGCAAAATGTCCTCAATGTCATAGAACAAATAGAAAGGGCCTTGATAGAAATGAAAGAGTGCCTCTTGTTCACGTACCGAAAGAAAAGATTTTCAAAGCATTCACTCCAGGTTTACTTAGCAGAATAGATCGTCTTGCCTTAGTTCCTACTTGGGGTGATACTATGATGCATCCTGACATATATGAAATTGTAGAATATTTTTTAGATGTAAATAAACATAGAATCAATTTTCATGTCTATATTGATACCAATGGAAGTATGAGAGATGAAGATTGGTGGTTTAGGTTCGGAAGTCTTATGAAAAAAGAAAAATCTCATGGGCCTCGTTTGCATGTAAATTGGGATATCGATGGTCATAATCAAGAGATACACTCGCACTACAGAAGAAATACAGACCTGAATAAAATTTTGAGGAACATGGAAGCTTTTTCTGAAACTCTAGCAAAAACCACATCACAAACAATTCTATTTAAACATAATCAGCCATATATGAAAGAGATAAAGGAAACTGCTATTAACCATGGTTCAATGGAGCACACCTTTGTGGCGAGTGACAGATTTTATGATAGTTCTATTTATGAATTTATAGATGAAAAAGGTGAAGACCGTATTTTGGAAAAGGCAAATGAAACCAAACTAAAAAATACATTCATTGCTCATATGAAACATGAAGAAGACTATAAAAAATATAAAAAGAAAGTTGTATGTAGATGGTCCTTAGCCAATAAGATTAATATAAATTTTGACGGACAAGTTTGGCCATGTTGTTATTTTGGATATGCGGATATTGGTTCAGATGATATTAGCCATCAGGAGCAATTTTATTCAACCGATCTCATTAAAGAATATAATAAAAACAAATTAGATAATAACATCTATTACACCGACATAGAAAATATGCTTAAAAATAAATGGTGGTCTGAATATTTACCAAAGTCTATAGAAGAATCACCGATCCCTCAATGCACAGAAAACTGTTCATCGTATGATCCTAATTCAAGGGTACAACTAAGAACAGTAGATATTTAATAAGAACATGAGATTATTTCAAGAACAAGACTTTATAGGACATTCCGGAAATCCATTGCATTGGAAAATAGAGTGCGATGCTATATTTCCTGAAGAATGGAGATGCATTTCTAGAATGATTATGGAATACGAGACACGACCTTTTTGTGCTGCCATAGGCATACCAAGAGGAGGTGTTGAACTAGGTAGATGCTTGAATGAATATGCCACAGGTAATCATGATGAACATCCATATCTCATCTGTGATGATGTACTAACTACTGGAGGATCAATGGATGACTTTGTGAAATCTTATTTTAGAAATAGAAAGCCAAATTATTTTGGATGGGTGGTGTTTGCAAGAAGTAAGCCAGATCACTGGATCAAAGCATTGTTTCAAATGCCGTAATTTTTTCCTTTACATTTGATTAGAACAGTGGTATAATATACTCATAATGGACATACGTGAATTCTTAAAAACTAACAAATCATATTGCGGACAAGCATTCACTGAATTATACAGTGACAGTGCTGGACGATATCGACTATGTTGTCACTCTCGCGTATCGCGTGCTATTAAGAAGTATAATGTAAACAACACACTTCCATTTGATTTCTGGAATTCTCCAGAAATGGAAGATATACGTAATGATATGCTTGAAGGTAAACCGATTGACGGATGCCAGGTATGTTATGAGCTTGAAGATAGGGGTACAAAATCTTGGAGGCAACAATACTCAGAGCAACAGACATTTACTATGTCAAGTGATGAGGTTGTATTACACTTGAGAGTTCATGGTTCTTATTGCAATCTTAGTTGCTATATGTGCATTCCCTATAATTCTTCTACAAGAAGAAAAGAACTTACTAAGATTTTTGGTGCATATAGTCATGCTGCTGATGAGTTTAGTCAAGTTCCAGTGACTCCAACAAATCCTAGATGGAAAGAAATTTTACAAAATATAAATGACAATTCTGATAAGATTGTAGGACATGCTATACTTGGTGGAGAGCCTCTTCAAATGGAAAGAATGTGGGAAATGCTAGATGCCACATCAGATGAAGATGCTAAACGCATGAGCATTTATTTTGATTCTAATTTGACTGACTTGCGATGGAAAAATCACTCTTTCTTTGATATCGTAGATAAGTTTAAATATGTAGATATGCGAGTTTCTATTGATCATTTTCAAGATAAACTAAGATGGATAAGATACCCAATAGATGTCTTGAAACTTGAAATGAATCTCAATGAAGTAAAACACCATATAAGTCAAATATCTTGTACAGTGTCTATGTTAAATGCTTTAGATCTAGATGACATCTATCATTACTACAAAGAATCATTTGGCATTGAAACAGATTTTAAGAGATTCGTGGCTGGCCCACGTTTCCTATCGATACGTAACTTTTCATCTGCATATAAAGATAAGATAAGAGACATGTATCACGATAAACCTTACATTGATATGAACTATATCAATGATGAAATGAACAAGCCTGCAATCCCTAATGGATGGGAACAGGCTATTTCATACTGTGACAAATTATCTGCTCACAGAAACTTTGATTGGAGAGGACTTTGGAATGATTTTACTTGACTATTCTGCGATTGCAGTCGCTAACATTTTAGTGATGAAGATGGAGATTAAAGAAAATTTAATCCGTCATATGATATTAAATTCAATACGAGCTTATCGTAAAAGATTTAAAGATCAGTATGGTGAAATGGTTATATGTTGTGATGGATCTAATAATTGGCGTAGGTCTTTCTATCCAGAATATAAAGCCAGTCGTAGAACTAGCAGAGAAAAGTCCAGTCTCGATTGGAATGAAATATTTAGAATTATCAACGGTGTACGTGATGAAATTAAAGAAAATTTTCCTTATCATGTAGTGCATGTTGATGGAGCTGAAGCGGATGATATTATCGCTCAACTATGTTTTCGTACAAGTGACTTTGGAAAGTATGAAGACGTCCTTATCATATCCGGCGATAAAGATTTTGCTCAGCTCCAAACTTTAAAGAATGTAAAACAGTTTTCACCTATGACAAAAAAATTCATTGATGAGCCTAATCCTAGAACTCATCTTATGAATCTTATATTATCTGGTGATACGTCTGACGGTGTTCCAAATGTCCTTTCCGACGACAAATGTTTTGTCGAGGAACGTCGTCAGACACCTCTTTCTAAGAAGAAAAAAGAATCTCTTATGGATGATCCTGAGGTGTTAGGTTCAGATATATATAGAAACTTCTTAAGGAATAAAAAAATGATTGATCTTTCAGAATTACCATCTGGTGTAAAACAAGAGATTATAAATAATTTTGAACAACAAGATCCGTGGCACAATAAAGGTAAAGTCTTTCCATACCTAGTGCAGAATCGGCTTAAATCATTGCTTGAAAACGTAGAGGAGTTTATATCATAATGAATTTACTTGTTTGGGAAGTACTTGATAAGATGAACAAACAGCGTTCTAAGTCTGAAAAAATCAAGGTACTCAAAGATAATGAAACATGGGCCCTTAAAGATATTATTAGAGGATCCATGGATTCGACTGTAGAATGGAACCTGCCTTCCGGTAAGCCCCCTTATACACCGTGCGAAGAACACAATCACCCTGCTCGTTTTGAAAAAGAAAATCAAAAATTTGCTTATTTCATAAAAGGCGGAAAGGGAGATCATCTTCCTGCTTATAAGAGAGAAAGAATTCTCATAGGATTGCTAGAAGGAGTTAACCCAAAAGATGCGGAGTTAGTTGTGGATATGATTCAAAAAATACCACCAAAAGGACTTTCAAGACCCATAGTAGAGGAGGCATTTCCAGGATTGCTAAAAGACACACGAGAATAATGCATCAAATCTAACCCTTGCTGAAGCCGCAACTCTTCACACGAAGAGCATGTGGCTTTTTTGCTTTCTAAAGGAGGAAGTATGATTACAGAAGCGTTGACACCACACTTAAGACTAAGACAAGATCTCAAGGAATTGGAGTATTACGAATATAAACTTAAGAAGAAAGGGAAACTAGATTTGATGAAAAAGATTCAAAGAAAAAAAGATTTTCTTAAATCATATATAGAAACACAATTTAATTATGAAAAAGTAGCTTCATAGTTTACAAAGCAGAAAAAATGTGGTATAATATTATTGAAAGCGAGGTACATCATGAATATCTTTATTCTGCACGAAGATCCAACTAAAGCGGCACAAATGCTGTGCGATCGGCACGTGCCTAAAATGATCGTGGAAAGCGCTCAAATGCTTTCCACGGCTCACCGTATGCTAGACGGCATAGTTGAACGTCGTCCATCCAAATCTGGTAAGACGATGCAAAATTATTATGTTCTTCCAGATATCAGAGAAGACTTTATGTATGCAGCTGTCCACAAGAATCATCCTTGTACAGTGTGGACTATGGAAAGTAAGTGCAATTATTTTTGGCACTATGAACACTTCTTAGCTATGGGCCAAGAATTTGAATATCGTCGAGGTAAAAAACATAAGACTATTGAATTACTTGCCGATCAGCTCAAACAAAAGCCTATAAATATTCCAGACATAGGATTGACAGAATTTGCTCAAGCAATGAGTCATTATCCTGAATGTAAAGTTGAAGGAGATGCTGTGAAAGCATACAGAAATTATTATCATGTTGCTAAAGACTTTGCCAAATGGGAATGGCGAAGACCAGCTCCAACATGGTGGGAAGGATATAAGGGTGCCAACGTATACAGTTAAAAGAAAAAACGGTGAAGGTGAAGAGTGGGATGTCATATGTTCTTATAAGGAATTACAAGAAATCTTAGAAGAATATGATCTACAACAGGTGTACAAACCGATTGCATTTGTAAGTGGTACAAGAAGTCATGCTACATCTAAGACAGATGACGGCTGGAAAGATCATTTAAAGGAAATAAAAAAGAAAGCTGGCCGCGGAAATACCATAAATATATAATGGGTAGATACAAAGACAAAGACTCAACTGCTAAAAATAATTCTATGACGGTCAAATATAATGATCTTTTAGAATGGCAGGCAGTGACAAAGAATCAAGAGTATGCAGTTGCTGCTTGGGATGAGGGAGATCATTTAGCTCTTAGCGGTACAGCAGGAACTGGTAAGACTTTTATTGCGCTGTATCTTGCTCTTGAAGAAATCTTAAGTAAAGAGTATCCTGCTAATAAACTAGTCATATTTAGATCCGTTGTTCCAGTTAGGGAAATAGGATTTCTTCCTGGCACCGCTGAAGAAAAAGTTGAAACCTATACATCTCCCTATAGAGCAATATGTAGTGAAATATTTGGTGATGCTGGATCATATAACAAATTAGTGAATTCAAATCAATTGGTTTTTGAGTCCACTTCTTTTGTAAGAGGTATGACATTTGAAGATTCAGTGATTCTAATTGATGAGATGCAAAATCTAAATTTTCATGAGTTAGATTCAGTGATTACGCGAGTTGGTAGAAATTGTAGAGTAATACTATGTGGTGATTATCACCAAACAGATTTTGAAAAAGAAAATGATAAGAACGGAATTATGAAGTTCTTAACTATTGTAGAACAACTAAAGAATTTTTCGGTGATTAACTTTGGTTGGGACGATATCGTTAGATCCGGTTTCGTCAGAGATTATATTATGACAAAAGAAATGCTAAAAATTTATTAGGAGGAATCATGGCATATAAGCTGTCAAATAGATCTCTAAGCAGAATGGAAGGGATCGACGAAAGAATGATTGAAGTCGTTAAAGTTGCAATTGAGCATACTAAGATTGACTTTGGTGTAACACAAGGACTTAGAACTATTGAAGAGCAAGAAAAACTGGTTGCGGCCGGCGCTTCAAAGACTATGAAGTCTAAGCACATCGACGGTCTAGCTGTAGATCTTATGGCTTACGTAGACGGACGTGGATGTTGGGAACTTAACGTCTACGACGAGATTGCTGACGCAATGAAAATTGGTGCAGCGCAATGCGATGTACCTATTCGTTGGGGAGCAGCTTGGCATATTGCCGACATCCGCAATTGGGATGGAACAATGGAAGACGCCATGAATGACTATGTCGACACACGGCGTTCACAGGGGAGGAGGCCCTTCATAGATGCACCTCATTTTGAAATTAACGAGTAGCATACTATTACTTTTACTAGTAGCAACTTCAGCATTCGCTGAAGACAATAAAACAGAGTCTCAGGACCCTAGGTCGGGCCTGAGCATGGGTATATTCTACAATCCTTGCATGAGTGGAAATGATTTTTCTCAAGTGTTATTAAGATCGCAAGAAGTACCTTTAATGAGAATGCTGAGCCAACAGCATGGGCCAACAGCATCAGTACAAATTTTTGTAAATGAAGCAAGCAAGACATTTACTATAGCGATTATGAATGTTCAGTTGCCAGTATTTCATCCACAAAAAATCTGTATATTAGCCGCTGGCACTGGATTTAAGTATTTAAAAGAATTAGGTATTACGATTTGAAATTTATACATGAAGCACTAGATCTTGGTTACGATGATCTAAATGCAACTACATTAACAGACGGAAGATATTACGAGACACCTGAGGGAAAATACCCAAGTGTTACGACGGTGCTCAAGATTCTTAGTGAAGACTCCATCAACGCGTGGAGAGCAAGAGTTGGAAAAGAAGAAGCTGATAAGATCAGTTATAGAGCTTCAACTCGCGGTACTGCTGTCCATAATGTCATGGAGAGGTATTTAAATAATGAAGATATCAATAAGAATGAGCATTCTCTTGATGTAGTACAATCTTTCAATAACCTATCACCAATTCTAGATAAGAGAGTTGGTAAAATATTCGCCGTTGAAGCAGCTCTTTTTAGTAAGCATCTTCGCCTTGCTGGAAGGGTAGATTGTGTGGCTGAATTTGACGGCGTACCCTCCATAATTGACTTTAAGACGTCAAGAAAACTAAAACAAAAAAAGTGGATTGAGAACTACTTTATTCAAGCATCAGCATATTCAATTATGTTTGAAGAAAGAACCGGTCTACCTTGCCCTAACCTGGTCATATTGATAGATGTGGATAACGAACAACCGCAAATTTTCACAGAACACAGAGATAACTGGACCAAAAAACTCCACGAAACTATTGAAAAATATCGTCAAAGAAAGTTTTGGGACATTCGAGGCGGAATGTGATTAACATGTTAATAACTTTTTTCGCAAGTGGTTGATTTTATTAGATAAAAAAATGCATTTTTTCCTTTACTTTTAAGAAAAACTGTGGTACTATGTAAATATGATAAGGAAAGGACATAATAAAATGAAAAATTTCGAAAAGGTAATCCTTACGGATTGTGACGGTGTACTCCTAAACTGGGAATATGCCTTCTATATTTGGATGGAACAACATGGTCACCATCTAAAAGATAACACAGATCTTACTTATGATATTGCAAATAAGTATGATCTTCCAATGGAAGAGAAAAAACACCTCGTAAGAATGTTTAACCAATCAGCATCTATTGGTTTTCTTCCTCCTCTCAGAGATGCTATGCATTACGTAAAAGAAATCCATCAGAAACTTGGATACACTTTCCACGTAATCACTTCACTTACAACTAATGAACATGCTCAAAAATTGAGAATAAGAAATCTTCAAAAATTGTTTGGAGAAACTGTGTTCAGTAAATTCATCTTCTTAGATACTGGTGAAGATAAGGATAGAATCTTCAAAGATACCATCTATCAAGATAGTGGATATATATGGATAGAAGATAAATATGAAAACGCAGTTTGCGGTGACAAATACGGTCTTAACAGTTGCCTTATGGAGCATGGACATAACATGCATGTTAAAGAATTTCCACTCTTTAAAAACTGGCAAGAGATCTATGAGTCACTAAAGTGATAAATAGTACCATAGCCACACATAGAGGTAGGATATGGTACGCAAAAAAGAAGATGGAGTTAATAGGTACGACGTGGATGGTGATGGTATTGTAACGGAGGATGAATTAAAAGTTACTAGACAAATGATAGAGCTGGATGACCTCCGCTCTGATATGGAAAATGAAGACAAAAGGCAAGATGCTCAAAGAAACATGGCATGGTTTGCCTTATTTGGCATGTTGTTGTATCCGACACTAATTGTATTATGCGATTGGTGGATACTAGACACAGCAGCTAAAGTATTAAGTGACATTGCTCCTACATATTTTGTTTCAGTAGCAGCGATTGTTGCAGCATTTTATGGCAAAGAAGCATTAGTGAAAGTGAAAAATGGCAACGGAAACGGGCACAAAAAATAGATTAATTTATCAAGTTTATGTAGGTCAACCAAGCAAATTATATGATCATTGTATAGCATCAGTTGATAAATATTGCATTAAGCATAAGATAAGTCATGTAGTACAAAAGGTTCCTAAATTAAGGATCAAACCTAACCCCTTTACGACTAACAGATCAAAGGAAGCCGTAGAGAGGTTAGGTTATCTTCCAATTTACGAAAAAGAAAATGCATTCGAGTATTTCGACCGTTTTGATCAAATTGCTATCGTTGATAGTGATATCTGGATTAGGGATAACAGCCCTAATATCTTTGATGATCTTGATAGCGAGTATGATTTTGGTGGTGTAGTTGAAAGAGAAATGCCAATCGGTGATTGGTATAAGCAAAAAATTATCAACTACTCTGGAATGCAATATGATATACTTCACAAAAATCATGGAGTAGATTTCAAGCCTAATAACTTAGGTTATGAATTCTTCAACATGGGTCTTATGGTGATGAATAAGAGCATCACTAAATATCTCAATGGTATGACTCCTTTGGAGTTCATCACCCAATCTCAATTCAGCGATTTTGTAGACGGCAAAGGTGCATGGAAGTGGAGCACCGATCAGACACTTCTTAACTATTGGGTTAAGAAAGAAAAGATGAATGTCAAACACATGGATTGGAAATGGAATGGCCTTTTCACGGCTAATGAAAAAGTACGTGATTGCCACTTTGTCCATTTCTTTCTTAAAGATAAATTACCAAACCGTGGTGAAAACGTAGAAGAGTTAATGAAGCATGTATAAAATATTTGTTCACATCCCTAAAAATGCAGGGATGACAGTTCGTCATAGTCCTCAATTAAAAAGCAAGATTCTAATAAACACTCAAGACAAACACATTAGTCGTGAATATACGTATGGTCTGTTAGAGTATATGGATAAAACAGGTGATCATCATGGTATTGAACATGCGAGGTGGAGAGATCTTAATGTCAATTATCGTGAAACATATCCAGCATTTGCAATTGTCAGAAATCCATGGGATAGAGTCGTGTCAAGATTCTTCTTTGCCAAAAAAGTCATAGAGCTAGAACTTAAACAAGATCCATCTTATGCAGACACTTCTTCTTTTGAAGCGTTTTTAGAAGAGAGACATAAGTGGGGAGATAAACCTTATATGTGGCATAGAGCAGTGAGAGGTTGGTATCCTGCTTTTGATCATGTCTCAGATGAAAAAGGTATTGTGAAATGTGATATCATAAGATTTGAAAATCTTAATAATGACTTGTGTAAATATTTCAACATACCTGTTATGTCAAGAGCTAGGAATGTAACAGCAATGAATCCTGGTCATTACACTGACATATATAATGATAAGACAAGACAAATTGTAGCAGACTGGTATAAAAAAGATATTGATTACTGGGGCTATGATTTTGATACAGGACCAACTAGAAACTTTTACTATGGAGATTAAACAATGAGTCCAATGCAAGAATGCTTTGAAAGATATGCTTGTGACAAAGGATATAAGCATGGATATAATGAAGTTTATGAACCTCACTTTGAACCTTTAAAAGATAAAGATATAAAGATCTTAGAAATTGGTGTCTATAAAGGCGCGAGTTTATTGGCATGGCGCGATTACTTCTCAAAAGCACAACTATATGGTATAGATCTCTTTGTAAGAGAATCTAAAAAAGCAATCATGAAAGCCCTTGATGATCCTAGAATTCACTTAATGAAAGGTGATTCTACTTCAGCAGTTATAGCGCCTTTGATGTATGAGAATTTTGGTGCCATTAAGTTTGATATTATTATTGATGATGGTCTTCATACACCTCGTGCTCAAATGCAGACTTTTCATAATCTCTTACCTTTCTTAAAAGAAGATGGCCAATATTTTATTGAAGATGTCTGGCCACTTGATATTATGACTGAGAAAGAAATGTCACATCATTGGGTGCAAAGACATCCGGATAGGTACAACACACTTGATCATGAAATGTTCTTAAGTTCTCTTGATAGATCAAATAAAAAAGTTGAAAGGTTTGATCTTAGAAGCAAAGCACAACCCGATTCATACATTATTAAAGCATCATAATGAAAGCATTTGTAATTTGTATGCCTCAGTATGGGCCTTCAATAGAAGCTGCGGCAGTTCTCCAACAATCAAGTTTAAATCTTTTTAATCCATTTAAAATTGAATCATGGGATGCAGTTGAAGCCAAGGATGCGCAGGCAGAACTTGGAAAAGCCATGCTTAAATGGTCGTATCCTTGGCAGGGTTCTAAGCTAGACATGAAAACAGGATTGAAATTGACAGCTTATGAAACAAAAGATCGCAATGCTAGAATCGGATGTTTTATGAGTCATTACTACTTATGGAATTATTGCATAAAAATAAAAGAACCTATTCTTATTCTAGAGCATGATGCTGTATTCATTCGTGCATTAAATCAAACTGCAATTGATGCAATTCTTAATACGCCATTTGGAGTCATAGGTATTAATGATCCAAGAGGAGCAACAAGAAGATCAAGACAATATCATGAAATTATTCAAAATGATTTGGCAGAAAGGACAGTGATGTCAGTTCCTAAGATTGATCATTCAGATGTTCCTCAAGGACTCGCTGGAAATTCTGCATATATAATCAAACCAGATGCAGCATTTGAAGTAGTATCAAAGGCAAAAGATGTTGGAGCATGGCCTAACGATGCACTCATGTGTTATCAAAATTTCACTGGTCGTTTCTTAGGAGTGACTACTACATATTACACTCAAGTTCAAGGAAACACCTCAACTACAACTCAACAATTGGAGATGCCTTTCTCATGACATACGATGAAGAATACATTAAAGTGATTGAAAATGAAATTTTTGAAGCAAAAAAACGATTAGAACCTCAAGATTGTGGCCATATACATACTGCTATAGGTTGGATGGAACATAGGATGAAAGAGATAAATGAAAGCATACGTAATAACAATTCAAAAGAATGAAAAGTCGGTTGAAGCGGCAGAACGTTGTATTGCTTCAGCAGCCAAGTTTGGCTTGCTAGTAGATAAATTTTCAGCTTATACGCCAGAAGATGATCCTATAAGAATCCTTGAAGAAAAGAGAGTCATACATCAAGGGCTTAATGAAAAATATTCTCGTACATTAAATTGTGCAGCAGCATTTTTATCTCATTTTACATTATGGGAAAAATGTTTAGATGAAGGTCCTCTTATCGTGTTTGAGCATGATGCAGTAGTAATGGACCAGATTCCTGCAGCTATCCTTGCAGGCTATGGCTTTAAGCAAATGATATCTCTTGGAAAACCTAGTTATGGCCAGTTTAGAAATCCAAGAGTTTTAGGTGCAGGACCTCTTGTATCTAAAAAATATTTTCCAGGTGCACATGCGTATGCTATAAAACCAGCAGCAGCAAAAACTATCACCGATCACGCAAGAGAAGTTGGAGCAAGACCTACTGATGTATATCTTAATGTAGAAAATTTTAGATTTTTAGAGGAATTCTTTCCGTGGCCGGTAGAGGCACACGATTATTTTACGACAATTCAAAAAGAAGAAGGTTGCCAAGCAAAACATAATTATGTCAGAAACAGAGAAAAATATAACATCATCGAATCTTAGGCAAGCTGGACCTAATGAGTTTGATCGCGGTTACATTACGGGCTGTGATACAAAAACTGAATGGCAGCTAAAATGGTTTGTTGAAAATTTTAAAAGATACATGCCAGATGCAAAATTATCATTATGTAATTTTGGCATGTCAAGTGAAATGTTAGAGTGGGCAGGAAGTTCTGGCGTATTTCACTCTATGGGAGATATGAATCGCGAAAACATTCCAAACGGGTGGTTCTTAAAACCAGGAGCTATGCTAGGAACTCCGTACAAAGAAGTGTGTTGGTTAGACACCGATTGTGAAGTGTGTGGAGATCTAGATGACATGTGGGATCTAGTAGAAGACAACAAACTTAATATGGTAGTAGATCAACCTTGGACTAAAAGAAATGTTTCAGGATTAAGCCAAAACATGCATAATTCTGGTGTTGTTGCTTTTAGAGGAAAACCTCATATATTAAGAAGTTGGGCAGAACAGATTATGGTACAACCGGAAAGAGGAGATCAAGAAACTCTTCATGCCATGTTAAATCCTATCACAATGATGACTTATATAAATGAACTTCCAAACAAGTATAACTTTTTAAGAATACAATTTGACGATGGTGATCAAGTTGATGACAAACGAGTGGTCCATTGGACAGGTCGTAAAGGAGATGAACACATTAGGATGTTGATGGATGTCTGATAGAGTCGTACATATTATAGGGAACGGAGATTCTCATAGATTTTATAAACCTTCAAAAGGGTTTAAACTTACTTGTAACTTGCCTCCAAGAGATATTGAAAATGTCTTTGCTACATGCATAGTAGATTTTAAAATGTGTAGAGCGATTGACGAGGGAAGTGTTGACTTAAGTGGATTTCAGTGGGTCTGCGGTGCGAGACCAAAAAAATATACAGAGATGAATGCTGGATTCTACATGAAGTATGCACCTAATATCAAAGAGTTCTATTTAGAATTACCAAAATACGCAGCAAATTATACGGATTTTAATTGTGGCCACATGGCTACTCATTACGCGGCATCTAAATTACAAGCAGATGAAATACATTTGTATGGATTTGATTCGATATTTGATTTCAATCTTATCAGTACAACAGATTTTGTCTTACCTTCTGACAGAGATGCATTTAATACACAAAGATTGGCCACTAATTGGAGACCTATTTCAGAAGGTATTTTCAAAGAGTTCAAGCACATAGATTTTTATGTGTATCATACTCACACTAAGGCAAAAATAACTTTGCCAGACAACGTTGAAGTAGTAACACCTAAGGAATAATATGACAAGCATGTGGATTGGTCTTGTTTTCTTGCATACAGTCTCGACCTTTCTTCCATACGGTATGCACGCTTATGACTTTGAATCAGAAGCAAACTGTTGGCAATTTTGGGATATGACATTTGAACAAAAAGATCAATATCCTAACTTCTATCATTCCAAATATACCATAAAAAGATATTACGATAAAGATCTAGGAGACGTATGGGTGACATGCGTCGATCAATTTGGAGAAAAAT
>MDSZ01162617.1_pt1 | contig 28762 bp, 25 predicted proteins | sample 811201 | NCBI WGS metagenome assembly MDSZ01 (sample SAMN05326647, study PRJNA326480) | marine metagenome | isolation source: seawater | place: Indian Ocean: North | collected 2010 | reverse complement strand
TTTTATGGGTTTCGGTCAGGTCGCTGGGTTCAGCGGTTCGGCAGCGGCTTGCGGATATGCGCTAGTTAATTTTGGCATTGCTGGTGCCGCAACATTTCTAGCTATTGGGGTCGCATTTATTTTTTCCTGGGGCGTATTGGTTCGCGAGCGCTTAGGCGAAAGACTGTTACCCTGGACCAGCGGACAATTCACGGATTCTGTGAGGACACAGCACAATTCGGATTGGGGCAGTATTGTCGTTAACCTGCTTAAGGTGCTTGTTCTGCCGGCAAGTTTGTTGTTAGTACTGATGGCTCTTTTCTGGCGAATTCAGGCGGGTTTCTGGATGGCCGCGGTTCCTGTAATTGCTGTCAGTGAGCTGGGTTACGCAAGTGACGTTTATGCAAACTATAATGCTGTTGTCGGTTTTCTAGCAGCGTTATTTGGTCTTACTTTCGGTCCTTTGATAGATCGGACTGGAAGTCGGAATCTCTTGCTAATTGCTCTGGTGTTAATGGGGGCAGTACATATCTGTGTTGGTACTTTGACCGGGCTCTGGACTCATGGTTGGTTTCAGTTATTTGTTTTGGTAGCTGATGCATTTATTGGTCAAGTTATCTTCATTTGTTTTATCGCGATGCATATGAACGTTTGTTGGGCGAAAGTCGCTGCAACACAATTTGCGATATATATGGCTTGGAGCAACCTTTCCAGATCCATCGGGGCAGGCGTTTACGGAGAGTTACAACCACTACTCAATTATGGGCAAGAGTTCATGATAATGGGGTTTAGTTCGTTGGCGGCTGCTGCCGTGCTTTTTTTGATAAATTTTGATAAGTATCGGCTTCAGGTCCAACTGCTTAAGGATGGTAATTAAAGGATCTACTAACTCGCGCCCAGGCTGACCAAAGGTATTGGGGCGGTGAGTTCGTTCTGCAAGGACTTAGCTAAAGCAGAACGAACGAAAAGGCCGTGTGTCCTAACTACACTGCTACACTCTTAACCGAATTCGGAAATAACACCGGCGATGGATTCCTTCGCATCACCGAATAGCATCCGAGTGTTTTCTCCAAAGAAAAGTGGATTGTCTACGCCTGAAAACCCGGAGGCCATTGATCGCTTAAGAACAAAAACGGTTCTGGCTTTGTCGACATTGATAATTGGCATGCCATAGATCGGACTGCCGTCATCTTCCCGCGCGCTTGGGTTAACTACGTCATTCGCCCCAATTACAACGGCTATATCGACATTTTCTATTCGAGGATTGATGTCGTCCATTTCAACTAGTTGCTCATAGGGGACATCAGCCTCTGCAAGTAATACATTCATGTGACCCGGCATTCTTCCCGCAACTGGGTGAATGGCGTAACTGACTTCAGCACCATTCTTCTCGAGAATTTCACCTAGTTCTTTGACAACATGTTGAGCTTGGGCTACGGCCATTCCATAGCCGGGCACGAAACAGACATTACTGGCAGCCTCGAATAGGTAGTAGGCATCCTCGACTGATACTGGTTTTACCTCTCCCTCGATAGCCTTGCCTTGTTTGACGGCCCCGAAGCCACTAAAGAGTACGTTTGCCAGTGAACGATTCATCGCTTTACACATGATATTGGTTAAGATAATCCCAGCAGCTCCGACTAGGGATCCTGCGACGATGAGAATGTTATTATTGATTGCAAACCCGGCTGCACAGGCTGCGAGACCTGAGTAGCTGTTTAATAGTGAAATCACCACTGGCATATCTGCACCGCCAATCGGTATAACGGCCATGATGCCGAAGACGAGTGCTAGTCCTAGCATGATAAAGAGCCATTGTGAGTCAGCTGCGGGAGCGTTGACGAACATATAGCCCGAAAATAAGATACCAATTAGAATCAGGCTATTGACAATTTGCTGTCCAGTAAAAACCAGTGCAGCACTGTTGATAGTCTCCGACAGTTTCCCATAAGCGATCAGGCTGCCCGTGAATGTCATGCCTCCAATCAATATTGCTAGCAAAATTGCCAATGCCGCGAAGGTGCTTACTTCACCCGTATAAAGGGTAGCCCAACCGACTAGCAGGCTAGCGGCGCCACCTGATCCATTGAATAGCGCCACCATTTCTGGCATCGATGTCATGGCGACTAGGCGTGCTGCCAGCGCGCCGATGATAGACCCGACGATGATGCCTCCAACGATATACTCGTACGAAACAATACCCTCGGCGGTCAGTCCTGCGATGATAGCGATCAGCATGCCCAGTGAGGAGAGAAGGTTTCCTCGTCGGGCTGTTGCGGGAGAGCCCAGCATCTTTAGTCCAAATATAAAAAGAATGGCTGAGACGACGTACGATAGCTGTGCTATTAACTCAATGTTCATTTGTTACCCTCGGTTTTGCTCTTAAACATGCCGAGCATGCGGTCAGTCACGAGGTAACCGCCTACGACGTTGATTGTGGCGAAAGTTACTGCAGCGGCACCTAACCAGGTACCCATTTGGTTGTCCACCAACCCTGCCGATAGAAATGCTCCTGCCAGTGTGATGCCGGAAATTGCGTTCGCGCCAGACATCAACGGCGTGTGGAGAGTAGCTGGAACTTTTGAGATAAGTTCAAAGCCCAAAAATATCGATAAAATAAGAATAAAGGTAAGAAATACGACTTCCATCTTAACTTCCCCTCAGGTTTTTGATGGTTTCATTGACGATACTGCCTCCGTGAGTAATCACACAGCTCTGCAGGATGTCGTCTTCCAGGTCAAGATTCATTGCTTTAGTCTCTGAATCCCAGTACTCAGATACTAGGTTAAAAAGATTTGATGAATACATCTGGCTAGCATCTTTTGATACCTGAGCAGGGAGATTAGACAGGCCCAGAATTGTAACGCCGCCTATTTCGGCAGTTTCGTCAGCTACAGAGCCTTCGACGTTACCGCCAGAGTCAACAGCCATATCGACGATCACGCCACCAGGCTTCATCGCCTCTACCATGTCTGCCGTCACGATTCTGGGAGCAGGCCGCCCGAATACTTGGGCAGTGGTGATGACAATGTCTGACTCGCTGATTACCGCCTTCATGCCCTCTCGTTGCATTTCTAGCTGTTCAGCTGTTAATTCCTTAGCATATCCATCTTTAGTTTGACCTGTCTCGCCTAGATCAATTTCTACAAATTTGCCTCCCAGGGACTGAACTTGCTCGGCGACCACAGGTCTCGTGTCAAATGCCTCGACTCGGGCTCCTAGTCGTTTTGCTGTAGCGATGGCCTGAAGCCCAGCGACACCTGCACCGATTACGAAAACTTTAGCAGGGCTCAAGGTGCCGGCAGGCGTCATCATCATTGGTAGAATTCTATCGAGTTGTTGCGCCGCTTGAATCACCATGACGTACCCTGCTAGGTTCGCCTGTGAACTTAGTGCGTCCATTTTCTGTGCACGGGTTGTGCGAGGGATCATCTCCATGCTTATTGCGGTGATTCCTTTTGATGAGAGTGCGTCCACCAGATCTGACTCGTTGTAAGGGTCCAGGTAACTTATGTGGAGTGCGCCTTCTTTTAGTTGGCTTACTTCTTCCAGGTCCGGTTTTCGTACCCTTAGCACTACGTCGCCACTCGATAGCAGAGACGAGCGGTCATTGCTTATTGTTGCACCCGCTGCCTCATAGTCGGCATCGCTATAGCCTGCTTCAGCGCCAGCGCCACTTTGTAGGGCAATATCAAAACCTGCCTTAGTAAGCCTCTGGACTGAATCGGGGATGAGTGCGACACGACGTTCGTTTTGCCACGTTTCCGCGGGCACGCTGATCTGCATAGTTTCCTCTCTGAATTTGCGTGTTTGAAAAGACGGTAAGGTAGCGTCTTCTCCCGAGCGCAGAACTTAGCAGAATCTACATGCTATTTCTAACTTGAAAGCAATCTAAGCCAATTTTGGCTGAGTTTGTTCTTGGTTAAGGCATGATTTTGCTAATTTAGATTTCTGCTAGAAATCCCTAGAGTTTGCCATTGAAGAGGGAATTGATATAAAAGTAAGTTTATTAATCATTAGAGATCTTTGAATGAGCTGGCACAGAGAAGCGAGCGAAATTGAGCTGCGCAAACAATTGTCTAAACAACAGGGCGGTGAAGAGTCTATTGCTATTCATCACCGTAAAGGGCGATTAACTATTCGCGAGCGGATAGACGAGCTGGTTACGTCGGGTTCTTTTGAAGAGCATGGAGAAGGTGCAGGTTTTGCGGAAAAAGATGATTCTGGTGCAATAGCCGAATTTACCCCTGCGAATTACGTAATTGGCTTTGGTGAGGTAGAAGGCCGTCGTGTTGCCGTTGGCGGTGAAGATTTCACTCTTAAAGGCGGTTCACCCAATGGCGCAGGCCTTCGAAAGAGCGTCTATGCGGAGGAGCTTGCTGTCCAATTCAAGGTACCGCTTATCCGCATACTAGAAGGAGGGGGTGGCAGCGTGGCTGGCTCTGGTCCAAGACCGACAACTGTTGGATCACCAGTTTTTGCTGAACCTAGGTTCAAAATCATTGCAGACGCCATGAATCAAGTACCTGTTGTGTCTGCAGCCATGGGGCCTGTCGCAGGCTTCCCCGCGGGCAGATTAGTGGCCTCGCATTTTTCTGTGATGGTAAAGAATACATCCCAGGTAATGGTTGGTGGGCCTGCCTTAGTAGAAAGAGCCCTTGGCGTTAGCCTCACAAAAGAAGAACTAGGAGGCTGGAAAGTTCATACCCGCAGTGGAATTGTTGACAATGCTGCTGACACCGAGGTAGATGCTCTCGCCCAGGTCCGTCAGTTTCTCAGTTATCTTCCTCAGAATGTCTGGCAGCTGCCAGATCGTCTATCATCGTCGGACGATCCCAATCGGGTTGAAGAATCGCTCATTGATATTGTGCCTCGAGATGGCAGGGTACCCTTTGATATGAGAGCACTGGTTGCGCTCGTAGTGGATGTCGATTCTTTTTTTGAAATCGCTCCTGATTATGGGCATGGTCAGATAATAGGATTGGCGCGTCTAGATGGTGCAGCAGTCGGCGTTATTGCCAACGACTGTAGGCACTTTGCAGGTGCGATGACATCGGAAGGCTCTCAAAAAGCTAAGCGACTTATGGAGCTGTGTGATACGTTTCATCTGCCAATCGTCAATTTTATGGACGAACCTGGTTTCATGATTGGCCCAGATGCCGAAAACTCGGCTTGCATTCGCTATGGAATGAGCGCGGTTGCAGCAGCCGTCCAGTCTACTGTTCCTTGGGCTAACATCGCGATTCATAAATCTTTCGGTGTTGCATCAGCTGCTCATTTTGCGCCGAATACTTATAAGTTAGCTTGGCCCTCATGGGAAATGGGAGCCCTGCCTGTTGAGGGTGGAGTTGCTGTTGCGTTCCACCGAGAGATTGCGGCAGCGGAAGATCCTCTGGCGAAGAGGCGGGAACTGGAGGAAAAGCTTATGCAGAACAGATCTCCTTTTCCGATGATGGAAAGTTTCGCTGTACATGAGCTAATTGATCCTAGACAGACACGTTCTAAGCTATGCCGCTGGATAGATTGGGTTCAGCCTTTGCTCGAAGAGCTGAAGGGTCCTATTACCTGGGGTATGCGCCCATGAAATGGCGGTTAGCGCTGCTCGTATTCCTGCTCATGTCGATGGTGTGTCGAGCTGAGGAGGCTCCTCATGTTCGTGTTGAATTGATCTCCGAGCAGGCGAGCGTTGCACCAGGTAGCACCTTTAGCCTCTTGCTTCGACAGACTATTGACGAGGGTTGGCACACTTATTGGCGAAACCCGGGTGACTCTGGTGCAGCTCCTACCATTAGCTGGGACGAGCCTTCGGGTGTTTCTATTAGTCCTTTCGACTGGCCCTATCCCGAGCGGATAGCTTATGGCCCGTTAATGAATTTTGGTTATCACAATGAAGTGCTCCTGCCGTTTCAAGTGTTCATTCCAGCAGATTATACGGGGACTTCATTATCAGTCAGTGGAGCAGGCAGGGTCCTTGTTTGTGCTGATATCTGCATACCCCAACAGGTGTCGGTGGATCTAACTCTGCCGGTAGGCCTAACGGAGCTAGATTCTGAATCGAAAGCAATTTTTTCTAGAGCAAGGAGTCTAATCCCAACGGAGATCGACTTAGCAGCGAAGGTTGATTTAATCTCGGAAAACATCATCTTAAATCTGCCGTTGCCCATTAGCTCAGCCGACAGAGTTAAGCGAATCGAATACTTTCCTTACAAGTTAGGCCTGATCGAGAATTCGGCAGAGCAGTCCTTCGGGCTATCGGAAAGCGGGTTGAGTATTGTACTGAAAAAAGGGTTCGCCTTTGACGATTCGGAAAATCTTGATCTGTCTGGGGTTGTCGTTATTGAGGAAAGCTCTGGAAAAGAGCTCGTCTTATCAAGTTTCACCGTTCAGGCCGGCAAAGAAAGCGTTTCTCGTTCAGGGATCACTGATGTATCCACCGAAAAAATGTCAGTCCTAGCAGCCATTTTATTCGCTTTCCTCGGTGGTTTGATTCTTAATCTAATGCCCTGCGTCTTTCCCGTTCTGTCAATAAAGATTCTCTCTCTGGTTGAGACTGTCAATGATAGTAATCATTCGTTACGTTTACACGGATGGGTTTATGCGGCAGGTGTTATAGCGAGTTTCATTACTATCGCGGCCCTACTCATCTTGCTCAGATTGGGTGGTGAATCAATCGGATGGGGTTTCCAGTTGCAGTCGCCATTCGTAGTGGCTTTCCTCGCGTATTTGTTTTTTTTGATCGGATTGAATTTTTTGGGTGTTTTCGACATTGGCGGCTCGGTTATGACCCTTGGCGACCGAGGGCCGGCTTCTGGTTATCTAGGTTCTTTCGCCACGGGTGTGCTTGCCACTGTTGTTGCTGCTCCCTGTACTGCTCCTTTTATGGGCGCAGCCGTTGGATTTGCCCTTACTCAATCGGTTATCGTCAGCCTCCTTATTTTCGGATCGCTCGGCTTTGGCATGGCTTTGCCTTATCTGCTTTTGACCTACTTGCCTAAATTATTAGAAAAATTGCCTGCACCGGGACGATGGATGCAAACCTTGAAGGAAATTATGGCATTTCCAATGTTTGCGTCGGCTATCTGGTTGCTCTGGGTATTGGATTTACAAGTGGGGCCTACCGGGACGATGCAGATCATGGTAGGTCTCTTAGTTCTTGGTTTTGCAGTTTGGCTTCTGAAGCTTGGCAAGAGCCTGAAGGTAAAGATCCCTGCACTAGTATCAGTTTTAGTTGCCACTTATTTGATAGTCGAGCTTGAGTCTTCGATCCCCAGCAAGCTTAAGGGAGCAGAGCCCATAACAGTTGAGGAATCGCAAAACTATTCGCGAGAGCAGAATCCGAAGGGCTACGATAGACAGGCAGTGTTTGCCGCCGTTCAGCGAGGTCCAGTTTTTGTGAACTTCACTGCTGCCTGGTGTATTACCTGTAAGGTTAATGAAGTCAATGCGCTCAACACGTCAGCTGTCCAGAAAGCAATGTCGCTTAAAAATGTTACCTATTTTAAGGCTGACTGGACTACTGAAGACCCTGCGATTACAGCTACGCTTGCCGAATATGGTCGAAGTGGCGTGCCACTTTACCTGTTATACAAACAGGGAGCTGATCATGCCGATGTATTGCCGCAGCTTTTAACCAAGGGCATTGTCTTGGATGCCCTTGGTAAACTCTAACTAGTCTGAGTGACGCTGTTAAAGAAGGAAGCTAAGGTAGTCCTCAATTTAGTCGGGCAGAAGCTTTTCCTTTGATTACCTCAGTGCCTTCTTCGTTGGTGGTAGAAACCTCTAGATCGGCAACTTGTTGGCCATCTTCTTCCCTGATATCAGTTACAGTCGCTTTAGCGGTTAAGGTATCACCAGGCCATACTTGAGAGGTGAATCGAACACCGTAGTAGGTTAGTTGCCCGTCACCGACATAATTGGTCAACATTTTGCCCGTCATTCCCATGGTCAGCATGCCATGGGCAAACACGGAGGGATACCCAGCTATTTCGGTCGTAAAAATTTCGTCGCTGTGCAGCGGGTTATAGTCCCCTGAGGTCCCAGCATACATTACGATTTGCGTTCGGGAGAGATTGTTACAAATTTCTTCCTGATAAGAATCGCCAATCTTTAATTCACTTGCTTTTAATGTCATGTCCTAACCTCACTCTGAAGTTGCGGGTTTTTCGGTTCTCACGCCAACGCCTGTAGCGGTAATAACGAGCTCGCCATTCTGGTCGCGGTATTCCGTCACGGTCTCACTGAAAAGCAATTTTCCGCCGCGACGTCCCTCTTTTTCCCAGGATTTTCCAGGCTTGACTTCGGCAGTAAGCACGTCGCCAACCTTTAATTGTCGATGATAGACGTAGTGTTGTTCTGCATGCAGACCGCCACCACCACCGCCACCACTACTTTCTCCTTTTTTTGTGATTCCTGTTGGTCCCTTCGCAGAACCAAACCATTCCTGACCGATTTTAGGACGGAGAAAATAATCTGGATCAAATTGAGCGCTTGCCTGTACGAAAGTAGGGGGCGCGATGACTCCGCCTTGGTCCGTGCTTTTGGCGTAATCCTCGTCGTAGTAGATGTCATTTGGATCACCGATAGAACGCGCGAACATCATGACGTGACTGGCTTCAACGGGAAATTTGTCTATAGCCATTTCATTACCTCCTGGATGTTGGTGGATTAGATGTTGGAAATTACTCCATCACTTACGCATAAGGGGAAAATAAGGTCAAGAGACGAATGTTAAAAAAATGAGTTGTTCGGCCTTGGACCCGACGGTAATATCGAGCTCCCACATAGGGTCATATGATCGAAAGCCCGATCTCAATAAAAAAGGAGCGGCAAAGAATATTGGTTCAAGAAAAAGATTAATTTGTCGAAAAGCCAAAAAAACAACCACAAGAAAACAACTCAATCAGGCAAAGCACTTAAATGTCTAGACCCGTAAGAATCGAATTTCCCGGCGCCACCTATTATGTGACGAGCAAGAGCCGCGACGAACAGGTCATATTTCTTGACGACGAAGACCGTGGTTCCTTCCTAAACATGTTAGAGAATGTCGTGGAAAGGTTTCGTTGGTTGGTGCATAGCTTCGTATTGCTTGAACATCATTACGAGATGGTGGTTGAAGTACCGAACTCGAACTTGTCGAAAGGTATGAGACAACTTAATGGTGTATACACTCAACACTTTAATAGGCGACACGGGCAGGAAGGTCCTATCTTTCATGGTCGTTTTAAAAGTGTATTGTTTGAAAAGAAAAGCTACCTGTTACCGATTTGTCGTTATGTCGCCACGAGCCCCCAAAGATCTCTTCATCCGGTTAACTATAGCGTGTACAAATGGTCCAGTTATCGTGCGCTGGCAGGACAGGTTAGGAAACCCTCTTTTCTTCATCAAATTGACGTCTTGAATGGGTTCGCGAAGCGTGAAAAAGATGCGCAGCGAAAATATCGGGAATATGTCAAGAATGGGCTTGATGAGGAATCGCCATTGGCGGCGAGGAAGAATCAGGTGTTGTTGGGTAGTCCTAAATTTCTTAATGAAATGCAGCCGATACTGCAGGGAGAAAAGCTGTCTAAGCGAGGCCCCAAAGCTGCTAAGCGACGTCGCAGTTTGAGAGTATTGTTTAAGCGAGCGACTGAAATATCGAGAACAGAGCGGAATGAGCTAATAAAGCGAGCTCATTTGGATCACGGTTACACTTTAATGGAAATTGGTGAGCATCTCGGGCTTCATTACACTACGGTTTCTAAAGTTGTGAACTCGTGAGGTCCTTTGACCTAGCAATTCGGTGCCTGTATGCTGCTTTAATCATAGCTGCAAAACTAGTTAGAATATTATGAGAAGAGCTCTAGGCCCGCAACAACAAGAAGAAGGTGAAATTGACCTGACTCCCATGCTGGACGTCGTGTTTATCATGTTGATTTTCTTCATAGTGACCGCTACCTTCGTCAAGGAAATTGGTCTAGATGTTAACAGTCCGGACAAAAATCAAAATGTCAAAGATGCTGACAAGCAGAGTATCGTTGTGCAGATAACCAGCCGAGATCGAATCCGCATTCGAGGCCGGGACATTGATGTTCGCGCTGTGAGGGCAAATATAGAACGGCTTCATGCTGAAAACCCCGAGGCACCGGTTGTTGTGCAGCCTCACCCTGAAAGTTCAACCAACACGATGATCCAAGTGATGGACTCCGCTAGACAAGCTGGCGTCTATAACGTTTCAATCGCCGCGACTTAGCGTATCTAGTTGAGAATACCGTGAAAATCGGTATCAACATTAGGGTGATGGGACCTCAATCATCCTCCGATATTATTAGTACAATTCTCAAAGCAGCTGACGCAGCCGGTATAGAGTCGGCATGGATAGTTGATCACATTGCCATTCCCCCTGATGATAGTGAAGGTTCTGGTGGTCGGTATCTCGATCCCCTAACGACGCTAGGCTGGATGGCTGCACAGACTCAGCAGATTATGATCGGCACTAGTGTTTTGGTTCTGCCTTATCGACCCAAATTACCTACCGCGAAGTCTCTCGCGACGATTCAGGAGTTATCGGGTGGTCGTTTGTTACTAGGAGTTGGCATTGGATGGATGGAGCCAGAATTCAGGGCGTTGGGAATCGCCAAGAAGAAGCGTGGAGAAATCTCAGATGAAACCCTCGGCTTCTTTAATGAATGCTTTAGCAATGACGTGATAACTTCTAATGGTGAGGAGTTTCTCTTCAGGCCGCGGCCCCCTCGACCACCTATATATATAGGCGGTAGGGCGCCTCACGCGATTGAGCGTGCACTAAAATTCGGCGATGGTTGGCTGCCTATGGGCCCCTTGGCTAAACTTGCACCCGACATTGACAGATTCAAATCCGTGGCGGCCGAGCAGGGGCACCCGGGCGAAGTGGTAACTTTTGTCACTCTTAATGATGATGATGAATCGGGTAGCCGTGAAATTATAGAAACTTACAGGCAGGCTGGTATTACTCGGATCATTGTTGGTAAGCCTTATTCGAAAGCTGAAGAGTGGTTGCCAACGATAGATATGATTGCCAGGTTGTCGGAGTTCGTATAAATGGAATTGATACTAATTAGACATGGCCTGCCTCAGTTGGTTGAGAATCTAGATGGCTCTCCTGCTGATCCACCATTATCGGAAATCGGTCTGCGGCAGGCAGACCTTATGGCTAAGTGGCTTTTAAACACTTCGATTGATTATCTTTATACGAGTCCGATGCTACGGGCTCTTCAGACGGCTCAACCCTTAGAGATGCTGAAAGATTTGCAGGCTGATCAGCGTGACGGTGTGGCTGAATTTGATCGAACGTCAAACCACTATATTCCTTCGGAGAAACTAAAAGAAATCGATTTCGAGAGATGGCAGCGTCTTATGCGTGGTGAAGTGGATGTCGATTTTCCAGAATTCTGTCGTGGGGTCGTGTCGACGCTAACTGAAATTTCTGCAGGTCATCGAGGGCAGACTGTTGCAGTAGCTTGCCATGGTGGTGTAATTAACGCTTGGGCTTGTCACGTGCTTAAGATGGAACCAAGGATGTTCTTTAACCCTGAGTACACCAGCATCAATCGTTTTATGGTTGCTAGGTCCGGAGAGCGCTCAATCAAAACATTGAATGAGCACTCGCATTTAAACGGTTTTGTAAATCAGTCAAGCTGACCTCTGCCGCGGCTCTGTACTCTTTTTCGGTTTTCCTCGAGAACTGTTGCCTCAATGCCCTGGTTCGAAGCTCCAGATATTCTGGCTTCCTCAAGCAGGCCCTCTGCTAGCGAATGCTCCCAACCGTGATCGATCAAGCGGTGTACATCCTGAAGGGTCTCCGGATCTGCCGTGCATATATCGGTCGCTATTTTCCTACAATACGGTAGTAATTCCTCGGTTGATAGGACTTCGTTTACCAGGCCCCAGTGACATGCCTTTTCGGCGTCGATGTAGTTACCGGTGAAACTCAGTTGCTTTGCCCTGGAGGAACCGATCAGTCTGGCTAAGCGCTGAGACAATCCCCATCCAGGAACAACGCCCATGCGCACGTGAGTGTCAGCGAATCGTGCCTCTGTGGATGCGATGAGAATGTCGCATGCTAGGGCAATTTCGAAGCCGCCGGTTACAGCAAAACCATTGATCGCGGCGATAGTTGGCTTTCCCACGTTACGCATCGCTTTCACGACATTGGTTGACTCTCTGCGAGAACTCTCGGTGCCCATGCCAGTTTGTCCCAGTTCTTTTAGATCGAGCCCCGCAGTGAATGCTCGACCAGCGCCCGTTAGGATAATCACTTTGGTCGCCGAGTCTGTTTTCAATGCTGTAAACGTTTTACCAAGTTCCTCCCTCAGTTCAACGGACAATGCGTTGAGATGCTCAGGCCTGTTCATGGTCAGTGTTGTAACAAAATTTTGAGTGTCTTTGAGTAAGATGTTTGTCATGTTTTCTAATATTGGTTACCGAAGCGATTGTAGTGGAATGCGTTGCTCTCTTGTTGCCCACCACATTATCGGTGGCGCGATTTATAAACTTAGTCCGTCAGACGGTTTATTTAACTCTCATTCAGTCTCTGTTGTTATATTCATTGTAACAGCCGAGGTGTCTTAATAGTTTTTTTATGGAAGATCGATTTGATTTCGGTGCCAACGTCTTGATTAAATTGGTGATATTTATTTTTTCCTCGGTGACCGTTTACCAAACGTTGAATTAATTGATTCCCTCGTGTCTTATCTTTATGTGATCTCCGTATAATGCGTTTTAGGATAAGTGTCGAGCGCATGGTGTTTGATGCGTATAAGCGATGGTGCATTTGTTGCCATACTTTTCTTTCCATTTTTAATTGATTTTTGGAGTTTATATGGGATTCAATTTACCCGAGATCAAAGGCGACATGGTTTTTGAATCTTTTCCGGCAGGCCCTCTGCAGTGCAATTGTTCAGTTATTGGTGACCCTTTGACGAAGCGCGGCATTATCGTCGACCCTGGGGGCGATCCCGAGAAAATCATGTCGATTGTTCGGGAAAATGAATTGCAGATCACTGCAATAGTTCATACCCATGCTCATCTTGATCACGTTCTAGCGTCCGCAACGATAAAAGAGCAGACGGGTGCTCCCTTATACCTTCATCAAGGCGATATGTTTCTCTGGAATGATTTGGAAAGTCAGTGTGAAAAATTCGGCGTTCCATACATCCCGACACCTGAACCGGATGCTTGGCTCAATGATGAGTCTTTGCTTGACTGCTGTGGTGGAGTGACCATTCATACCCCAGGTCACACACCTGGATCGGTTAGCTTTTGGTTCCAGCCCCATGAACTGCTGATTGCCGGCGATACCTTATTTCAGATGGGTATCGGACGAACTGATCTCCCTGGAGGTAGTTTCAATGCTATTGAAAAATCAATCAAAGATCGCCTTTTCTCTCTCTCAGACGATGCTCTGGTCATCACTGGACATGGCCCATCTACTTCCCTCGCGTTTGAAAAAATGGCTAATCCATTTTTTGGGGGCTAATTAGTAGGTCTCTCACCTAGACGATAAAGATATGCTTCATTAACGTTTTCGTTTCTTGGTCGGTTACCATATTTCACCGCATAGTTGTCGGCAAACTCGTCGAATTCTGACTGCGAGATAACTCGCGAGGAAGTGAGTTCAAATAACTGGTCGTCAATTAGTAATCTGACATTCGGGTTCGATTGCATGTTTTCTATCCATTGAGTCAGGTTGGTGCCGGCATGGACGTAGAGCTTCTCATCGTATCCGACAATCCATAGCTTGACGGAGTAAGGAGCGGTTGGATTTGTTTCAAGTTGAATGACGTCGACAGCGGAGAGAGCCCTCCAATCTTCAGGATGCGGGGTCAAATTACCTTGAAGTTCTCCGGAGGAGAAGGGAATTAGGTCTGCACATCCGGAGAGTGTGCCAAAGAGCAAAATTAATATAAATGTTTTCATCTGCGCATTGTAACTCGGCTAAAATGTGGCTTTCTAGTTACAGGATGCTTTTGATGTCTTTGCGTCGATTATCTTTGTTGGCTGTTTTATTACTAGGTCCAGCTGGTTGCGCGAACCTGGTGTCAGGGGTTACTTCGCAATTGGCTGATGATCTTGCTGCTAGTATTCTAAATAGTGAAGACGTTTCAACAGTACGTGAAGGGGTGCCGGCATATTTACTTTTGATCGACAGCTTTTTGCGCGGTAGTCCAGATTCGCCCGATCTTCTGCTAGCGGCGGCTACTTTGAACGGGTCGTTTTCTGTCTTGGTGGAAGACGAAACAAGGGCCAAACTTCTAGCAGTAAAGTCTTTGGAATATGCGGAAAGGGCCGCTTGTTTAACCTCGGTGGCTCTATGTGGATTGCGCACTCAAGTGTTTCAAGAATTCGAGCGTAAAGTATCTACTCTGAAGATTAATGATGTCCCAGTTGTTTATAACCTTGCCGTTGCCTGGGTAGGATGGATACAGTCACACAGCGATGATTGGGCCGCTATTGGTGAGTTGGGCAAAGCGAAAATGCTGATGGCGCAGGTAATCATCCTGAATGAAAGATATGAAAGTGGTGGTCCTCATCTTTACATGGGAGGTATGGAGACAATACTGCCTGCATCGTTGGGAGGAAAGCCAGAAAAGGGTAGGCAGCACTTTGAGAGAGCGATCGAGATAGAGCCTAGATACTTAATGACGAAAGTTATTTATGCCGAACAATACGCAAGGCTCGTCTTTGATCGGAAACTTCATGATAGATTGTTGAAGGAGGTTCTAGCGGCAAACCCGATATCTGAAGGGATGACTTTGACTAATAAAGTAGCTCAATTAAGGGCTGAAACACTTCTTGCAACTTCAAACGAATATTTCTAGGACAAACGATGCGCCCACACCATTTTATAAAAATAGTATGTGCTTTTCTTATACTTCACGCAGAGTTGACGAGTGCGACGACGCTCAAAGTCGCCACAATATCGCCCGACGGTCTTTCCTGGATGAAAAAGTTCCGAGCTGGAGTCAAGGAAGTTGAGGCACTGACTGGGGGCCGAGTCACGTTTAAAATTTATCCAGGAGGTGTGCAGGGGGATGACGCAACTGTCCTGCGCAAGATGCGAATTGGCCAACTTCACGGGGGAGTCCTGGCTGCAGGGAGTCTCACTCGTTTTTATCCTGATCTGCAAATTTATAATCTGCCTTTGCAGTTTCGTTCTGATGCCGAAGTTGAATATGTTCGAAGAAACATGGATCAGATGATTGCCGATGGCCTTGGTGACTCTGGCATTATTACCTTGGCTTTCATAGAGACTGGTTTCGCATATTTGATGTCAAAAGACCCTGTAACCTCGGTGTCGGACCTGAGGAATTTGAAAGCCTGGATCCCAGACGGCGATCCAATCGCAGCAGAGTTGGTAAAGTCCTTTGGCGTTAGTCCAATACCACTCAATATAACCGATGTGCTAGCAGGCCTGCAGACGGGTTTGATCGATGCGGTGATGGCTCCGCCGGCTGTTGCTTTGGCATTGCAATGGCATAACCATGTCAGCTATCTGACAGATCTACCTCTCGTATACATATACTCAACGATGGCTTTGCAGGAAAGGGCATTTGAGCGAGTTAGTAGCGAAGATCAGAGGATTGTTCGGAGCATTCTAGCTCGCGTTTTCCTAGAAATTGAACGTGAAACGCGAGTTGACAATGCGCGGGCACTCGATGCCATATCTGCACTGGGCATCAAATCGTTAATTGTTTCTGATGAGGAACTATCAGAGTGGCAGACCATGGCAGACCGGTCGGTTCAGAATCTAATCAAATCTGGAGAAATATCCGAACAATCAGTTCGTCTCTATTTAAAGAATCTCGAGTTCTATCGGTCAACTGACGGTGCTTCTGGTATTGATTAGGTGAAGTTTCCTTTACGAATTCTGCGCACTTTGCACCTATTGGAAGATACGGCTCTGATTCTTTCTCTGTTGATTATGCTTTGCATGGCGCTGCTACAAATCGTCATGCGAAACTTCTTCGAAAGTGGGTTCCTTTGGGCTGAATCATTTCTGAGAGTGCTTGTGCTCTGGGTAGCTGTCCTCGGAGCTATGGTTGCCACTCGTGAAAGGAACCATATTAATATAGATCTTATCTCTCGTTTTCTCGCAAACCGCCATTTTCGTTGGGCAGAGAGATTAACTAATATGTTTTCAGCATTTATCTGCGCGATATGCGCCTTCTATGCAGTTGAGTACATTCAGTATGAATTCGAAGACGGCACAATCGCTTTCGGCTTTATACCAGTCTGGATAACTCAGAGTATCATTCCAGTAGGCTTCATCGTCATGGCTTGTCGGTTTGTCTTTAGCGGTATTTGGCCTATAGAAACGGAAAGGTCCTGATGGGAAGTTTGGTGTCATTGTTACTCACGGTTATTGCTTTTCTTGGAGCTCCGTTGTTCATAGTTATTCTGGCTGCCGCTATGCTGGGTTTCTATGTCTCTGATATCCCGTTAACTGTAATCACGATTGAAGTCTATCGATTGGTCGATACGCCATTGCTTTTAGCATTACCGTTATTCACTTTGTCAGGCTACCTATTAGCGGAGAGTAATCTGTCGAGCCGTTTGGTCCGGGTGACAAAGTCGTTCCTAGGTTGGATGCCTGGTGGATTGGCTATCGTTGCCTATGTTACCTGTGCATTTTTCACGGCATTCACGGGTGCGTCGGGTGTAACAATAGTTGCTGTGGGCGCGCTCCTTCTGCCAGCGTTAGTGGAAGGTGGTTATAGAGAACGTTTTTCGCTTGGCCTTGTCACTACTTCTGGCAGTCTTGGCCTGTTGCTGGCGCCCTCATTGCCGCTGATTCTTTACGGAGTGATCGTCCAACAGATGGACTTACCTGAACCTTTCACGTTGCAGGAACTGTTTTTAGCTGGCGTATTTCCGGCTTTGCTAATGATAACCCTACTATCAGCCTACAGTATCTGGGCCTCCCCCGATGCAGCTCTGCAACGACAGCCTTTTGACAGAGAGGATGCTTGGCAGGCAATTACTGACATGCGTTGGGAACTGCCGCTCCCACTAATAGTGCTGGGTGGAATCTATTCAGGTTTTTTTGCGGTATCAGAAGCTGCGGCGGTGACAGCATTTTACGTACTTATTGTTGAAGTATTGATTTACCGCGAGGTGCCTCTACTGAAATTGCCAAGGATTATAAGGGACGCAATGGTCATGGTCGGTGGTATCCTCCTAATCCTTGCGGTTTCGTTGGCCTTCACAAATTTCCTCATCGATGCTGAAATTCCTCAGTTTTTGATAGAAAAAGTGGGCGAGTTCATCGAGAGCAAGGTCACTTTTCTGATCCTGCTGAATGTTTTGCTATTGGCGTTAGGCGCGATACTCGACATCTTTTCTGCATTGATCATTATGGTTCCTCTAATAGTCCCTATGGCCCTGCGTTTTGGTATTGACCCTGTGCATCTAGGTATAGTTTTTCTAGCTAATATGCAGATAGGGTATTTCACGCCACCTATAGGCATGAACCTTTTTATTGCTAGTTATAGATTCAAGAAGTCTATCGCTGAGCTTTACCGAGCGACACTACCTTTTATGGCAGTGCTGCTTTTTGCGTTGTTGATTATTACTTACATTCCGGAGCTTAGCCTTTATTTATTGGATCGCTAATTATCAAACTAGAGGATAGGCTGGCGATTGGGGCGATTGCTATGATTAGCTCGTTTGTCCTGTTTTATATGTATTGGTTAATTTACGGAATAGACAATAAAATTATCTATTAACGTAAAAGGCCTTTGAGTAATTGAGTGCATTCGAAATCTTTGATGAAGGTCTAACTCAAAAGTAGCATCGATTACGAGGATAGATTAATTGGACACTAAAACGCGGTCGTCTGCTTATCAAAAATTAGTTGAGATCGGCATAGCAATGTCTACAGAAGAAAATCTGGATGCGCTCTTGCAGAAGATTCTGACTGAAGCGAAGGCAATCTCAAATTCGGATGGTGGAACGCTTTATCTTCGAACAGAAGAAAATAGCCTTGAATTTTCGATAATGTTGAATGATTCGCTTAGTATCGCGCTTGGTGGTGTTGCGTCTGAGCCTGCCCGTCTGCCTGATGTCCAATTGTTTAATAAAAATCGTGAACCGAACCTGAGCAATATTGCGAGTTGCGCTGTGCATCGAGTTGAAACAATAGTAGTAGACGACTCGAGGTTAGATGAAGAATTTGACTTTAGTGGAACTAGAACATTCGATGAAATGCTTGGCTATGTTTCAAAATCTCTTCTTACGACGCCTTTCGTTGCCAAGAGTGGTAGATGTATGGGCGTACTTCAGTTGATCAATGCTCTAGATGAAGGGGGTAACGTTGTTCCCTTTCCTGCAGCCGTTGTCCCACTTGTTGAGGTTCTAGCTTCCCAAGCGTCTGCCGCAATAGAAAACCGGAGGTTGATGGATAAGCAGCTCGCTCTAAGGGATAGATTGGAAAGAGAAGTCGAAGCCCGTACAGAAGAGTTGAAGTCTGCTCTAAACGAGCTGTCAGAGGCGCATACTCTTTATCAGAAGATTAATACTATAGATGCGGTGACAGGTGTTCGCAATCGTCGTTTTTTTGATGAAGTAGTCGTTCAGGAATGGCGTCGTGCGCGTCGCCAGAAATATCCCATTTCTTTACTTTTGCTCGACATAGATCATTTCAAACGAGTCAATGATGCACATGGTCATCTGGCGGGAGACGAATGTCTGGTAGCCGTAGCACAGAAAGCAGACTCTAGGTTTCATCGACCGACAGATGTAGTCGCACGATATGGAGGTGACGAATTTGCTATTGTTTTACCATATGTTTCTGTAACTGATGCCTCCAAATTAGCGGAGCGATTACGCCAGGATATTGAAACAGAAGTACTCTTGTCTGAGCACAAAGAAATTAACATCACAGTAAGCATTGGTGTAGCAACCATGACACCAGGCGAAAACGAAAACCCCAAAGAGTTAGTCGCTTCAGCTGATAAACAGCTCTACGTAGCAAAAGAGCGAGGGAGAAATCTCGTCTGTCATGCTTCTGACTGACTTAAAACCCTGTGGCGAGACCTTCTTTCCTGTGATCAGATCCGCCGCAGTATCCATCTGCCATTTTGATAATGGCCTGTCCTCCTCCAAAAAGGTATTGAGGGCAGTGAGTAACGATGTCGTGTCCGCGAGATTTTAGATCTTCGATTACCGTGTTCTCAATGCCGTCTTCTAGAGCGACTTTCCCATTCTCCATGACGTGCCAGCGTGGTGCGTCGAGAGCCGCTTGCGGGTTTTGGCCATAATGCATGACCCTCAACATCATCTGTAAGTGACCCTGAGCCTGCATGTGTCCTCCCATAACGCCAAAACTCATAAAGGGAGACCCGCTGCGGGTTATAAAGCCCGGTATGATTGTGTGAAAAGGTTTTTTCCCCGGACCCACCTGGTTAGGATGTCCAGGAGTTAAGACGAAACCTGAGCCGCGATTTTGCATGCTGATACCCGTATTGGGAATGACCACACCTGAACCGAAACCTCTGTAATTGGATTGAATCATCGAGACCATTAGGCCGTTGGCATCGCACGCTGTCAGGTATACCGTGTCATCTGAAGCTCCCATCAAGACTGAGTTAGTATTCGCCCTATTTTTATTAATAGTGCTTGCTCTGACCTTAAGATATTCCGGATCAAGCAATTGCTTAACGGATAACTGCATGTAGTCGGGATCCCCGAGATACGCTGCCATCTCAGTGTAGGCTATTCTTTGCGCTTCGATTTGCAGATGTATACTGTCAGCAGAGTCTAGAGCTTCGTCATCAAGGCAGTGTTTCAGGATTCCTAGAGACATAAGGGCCATTAAACCCTGACCGTTAGGTGGAATTTCATTAAGTTCAGCATCAAATGCATTCATTGAAATCGGCTCAACCCATTCAGCTTTATGCTTAGCGAGATCCTCCTGAGTCAAGGTGCCTTTCTCTTTCTTTGAGGCTTCTGCCATGGCTAGAGCCAGTGGGCCCTTGTAGAAGGATTCGCCGTTAGTCTCTGCGATAGATTCTAATGTTTTGGCGTGATCCGGCAGTCGAATAATCTCACCGGTTAGCGGGGCGCGCCCCCCTGGAGCAAAGGTCTTCTGAAACGTTGGAAAGTCGGCAAATTGTTTGATGGCGTGCTGCCAGATGGCAGCTGTTTTCGGTCCGACCTGGAAGCCTTCTCGGGCGTATCGCACCGCGTCGGAAAACAGCGCCTCAAACGGCAGAGCTCCGAACCGTTCTGATAAACTTACCCAAGCCGAAACTGCTCCAGGAACGGTGACAGAATCCCATCCCAGTGTAGGCATATTCTTTTGGTTCTTGAAACGTTCCGGGTACATTTTGGCAGGTGAGCGTCCCGAAGCATTTAGTCCATGAAGGCTCTGGCCATCGTGAACCAATGCAAAGGCATCACTACCGATGCCATTATTGGCAGGTTCTACAACGGTTAGCGTTATAGCTGCCGCTACAGCAGCGTCAACGGCGTTACCTCCCCGACGAAGAGTGTTAACCCCGGCTCCTGCTGCTAGCGGTTGTGAAGTTGCTACTATGTTTCGTGCGAAGACGGGTGATCGACCAGAGGGGTAGGGGCAAGCCCAATCTAAATCTATCATCTGTTTTTTGGTTCCAGTTTTTCTATCGCTTTACCGGCTTCTTTCCATGCAGAGAACCCGCCTGCCATATGGCAGACATTTTCCATGCCCATAGTTTGGACCGTGTCGGTAGCAAGCGCTGATCGCCAGGCGCTAGCGCAATAGAATACAAATCTTTTTTTCTCAGCAAAGAGCTCTCGATGATAGGGGCTCTCTGGGTCTACCCAGAATTCGAGCATTCCTCTGGGCGCATGAGTGGCCCCAGGAAGCTTGCCTTCACGTTGTAACTCCCTAATGTCTCGAATGTCTACAAAGACGGTATCGTCATTCTCTAGCAGCGCTTCAGCCGCCTCAATGGAAATAGATTCAATATTAGCTTCTGCGCGCTCTATTAGATCTTTGTAACCGACTCTCATACTAGGGCTCCAAGTTTAAAAGCCCTAACGATAAATCAGCATGCCTAAGCTTGCCAGTTTTGTTCGGTACGACTGAATTCGACGATGCTTTGCTGAGCGTAAAGCTTGTGATAGCGACCGCCTAGCGCGATCAGTTCGCTATGTCGCCCTTGCTCTATTATGCCGCCATCTTCAATGACCAGAATGCGGTCAGCATTAAGAATCGTCGACAAACGGTGAGCAATGACGACAGATATCCTGTCGCTCAGTAGTCGCCCCATCCCTTTTTGAATCTGTTGTTCCGTTTCCGTATCGACAGATGATGTAGCCTCGTCCATGACCAATATTTTCGGATCTGAAAGAATTGCACGTGCGAAAGATATTAGCTGTTTTTGTCCGGCGCTGAGGTTGGAACCGCCTTCGCCAACTGACGTGGAGTAACGGCTAGGCATTTTTTCCACAAATGAATGTGCGCCCGCTCTAATGCTGGCTGCAACGACTTCATTATCAGAAGCACCCAATTTCCCGTAGCGGATGTTTTCCATAATTGATCCGGAAAAAATGTGCGACGTTTGTAGCACGATTCCGAGATTTGATTGCAGCCAGTGTAGACTGCGTTTTCGATAGTCAATACCATCGATCTTGATATGCCCAGATGTCGGCTCATAGAATCGGCAAAGTAATGAAATTAGAGTGGACTTACCTCCGCCGGTCGAGCCAACAATAGCGAGAGTCTCACCCTGATTTATTGTTAGATCTATGTGTCGCAATATATCGTCGCCAACGTCGTATCGAAAACCGACATCGTGGAATTGAATTTTTTGAATATTATCCGGTAGTCCGTCCACGGCCATGTGAGTGTTTTTTGCTTTTTCAATTCGGCGAATAACTTCAGGCGAATCCTGGATATCGGGTTCCGCTTGAATCAAGCTCATGATTCTTTCTGCAGAGGCCTGAGCCATCTGCATCTCTGCAAACCAATGCGCCAACTGCTCGATAGGTTCAAAAAAATGTCTGGCGTAAGTAAGAAACGCGACCAATGTGCCCGCAGTAATCGCGCCCCAAATTAACTCCACGCCACCAAAAACCAGAGCAAGACCAATAGCGAAGGAACCTAATGTCAATACGATAGGCAAATAAAGTGCAGCCTGCACCAGATTTGTCACTGATGCCCTGTGCATTTGATTGGTCAGTTCGCCGAATTTATAGAGGTTCTGAGCTTCTTTTACGAATGCTTTGCTCGTCTGAACGCCCACAATGCTCTCGTTGTAGGAGCCGGTTATTCGCGAGTTGGTTTTTCTAACAAGACGGGCGCTGTGTAGAATGCGCTGCTGAAATTTTATGCTGATCCAAGCAAGAAAAGGAAGAACTGAAAGGACAATCAGAGCGAGTGAAACATCCATAAATAGCATCGATACGGCGATCCCAAGCATCATTGTGGATCCCCAGACGAGATCCAGCATTCCCCATGCAAGAATGTTCGAGAGTCGTTCACAATCTGAAGTCATTCGTGCCATCAGCCATCCTACCGGGCGATAGTCGTAGTAACTGAAGGATAAACGCTGGAGATTTTTGAAGCCGTCCATACGGATGTCATGTGCCACGTGCGTTCTCAAACGCCCCCCAAACCAGATGAAGCCAAGTACAGAAAAAGCGAGTAAAACGGTGAAAAAGGCATACCAGGCCCCGTAAATGAGTAGGTTCGCATCTGTGCCCCTTGTCGAAATCTCGTCGATGACGCCACGAGTAAGAAGAGGAAAGGCGATTTCCGCCGCTGCGGTTAGTGTGGCGCTGGTAAAAAGCATGCCAACTTCAAAGCGGTAAGCTGTCGCATATCCGAGGAGCCTACGCCATAGCTCCAAATTCATTCCGTGTTTATGCGAGTCTTCATCGAATCCGTCGTTATAGTTCTCGTCGTCGTAATAAATATCTGTCATGGTTTACTCAATGACGGTGAGGTCTTGTTCGATCTGGGCTTGTATTGCACCTTGGATATGGCAGAGTCGCTGATATACGCCCGGTACCCGTGACAGACTGGCATGGTCGCCGCTCTGTATTACTTTGCCTTCATTTAGCATCAGGATTTTGTCTGCATGCATGACGCTCGATAAACGATGAGCGATGATGATGGTTGTTTGGTTCTGCCGCCTGCGTTTGAGAGAAGTTAGAATTTGAAACTCAGTATCTGTATCGACTGCAGAAAGAGCATCGTCAAGTATCAATATTGGTGGTGCTTTCAACAACGCACGAGCGAGTGCTACTCTTTGTCTCTGTCCACCCGAGAGAGTAACTCCGCGTTCGCCAACCATTGACTGGTACGCATTGGGAAATTTCTCTATTGATTCGTGAATACAAGCATCTATAGATGCTTGTTTGACTTCTTGCGATTTTGCGGTTGTGCGTCCTACTTTTAGGTTTGCTTCGATTGTTGTGGCATACAAAAACGGTTCCTGTAGAACAATGCTAATTTGCGAGCGAACATATTTCCTGTTGAGAGTTTCTAATTCATGGTTGTCGAGCTTGATAGAGCCGTCCTTATACTCGTATAGGCGCAATAGCAATCGCGCAATTGTAGACTTGCCAGAACCCGGTGGTCCAAGTAAAGCAAGAGTTTCGCCCGGTTCTATTGAAAAAGAAATGTTTTGCAGAACGGCTTCGTGATCGTAGCTAAAACTCAGATTGTCAACCTTGATTGCTCCACTTAATCGTTCAGCGGGCTGGCCCTCGTTTTGGGATTCGATGGAGATGTTGAGGATTTCAGATATTCTTCCGTTAGCGACAATGGCTTTGCCTGAATCGGTTAGTACCCTTCCCATGTGCCTGATAGGCCAAATAATCATTCCCTCGTAAGTGATAAACGCGAAGAGAGTTCCAACAGTCAGGCTTCCATCTGTTACCCAAAACCCTCCGGCGATTAGTAAAAGTCCTATCTGACTGAGGCAGACAAGGTCGCTAAATGAGTAATAGAGTCCCATTAATCCGATTAGACGATTATTATGGTCTCGGAATGCTCTGTTTTTGACTGCAAACTTAGTTGTTTCGAATTCTTGTCGCGCAAATGCTCTAACGACTCTAATTCCGGTGAGGTTCTCTTGTAATAGAGTGGTTAGTTCGGCTTCAGCCTCGTCAACGGTCTCGAAGAGTTTTTTCACTTTCCGAAAAAAAATGATGGCGGCAAAGAATAGAAGAGGCATTGTAATTAAGGAAAGCCAGGCCATTCTTGTGTCCAAGTTGAAAAGGATGGGCATAACCACCAGAAGCATAAGCACTGCGCGACTGATTTCGACAACTTGGCCGGAGAGAAACACTCTGAAGGTCTCTATGTCTGAGGTGCACCGTTGGACGAGGTCTCCTGTATCGGCATTATCGTGATAACTGCTAGGTAGATGCTCCAGATGGTCGAATAATCGATCACGGAGTTTTCTAACGATGCCCTCAGAAGCGAGAGCTACATATCGACCGCGGATATAGAGAAATACACCAGCAACCGCAGTGAGGGATACCGTTCCTATTGCTGCAAGTAGAAGATAGTTGAAGATTGTAGGCGGTTTACCAAAGCTGGTAAGCGCTGCGAGTGACGTCACCCAAGGTTCTGTCTGAAAATCCTGACCCGCTAAAATCGCGTCGATCGCAAATGTCGCGAGTAAAGGCGCACCGAACATAAACACATATCCAACGGCCATTGCGCCGATGGCCAACGCGAAGGGTTGACGGTAACCATTTGTGTGAGACCAAAGCCATTTCGCCTTGTCTCGATCATTAATTGAGTAATTACTTTGCAAAGCTGTTTCCAAAACCTTAAGCCCCCTGATTACGGATCAGATTTAATTCCTTTGGGATTTGGTCCGTAATGCGGGCCTTTTTAAAGAATTAATCTATACAAAGAGATGGAAAGATCATTAGTGTCAGAAAGGTTCTTGAGGTTAATGCGTCTGAGCCACCAAGCTCGAGATCTTAGATAACTGCAAACAGCTTTGCAAAAAGGTCGTGCTAGTTCTCTGCTTTTTTGTACACCTAATCTGGATAGTCGGAAAACAAGAACTTAAGAAAGAGCTCAGGCCCCAGTCACCAGCAAAATGGATAGTTCAGGCTGTTATTAGCAATCGACACAGCGGTATAGCTTTCAGCGTGGTTTCTTTTTGGAGGTTAGGTGAAATTATAGATAGATGCGGTACGTGGAGAACCCATATAAACTGTGGGTATCAATAAGTAAAAAAAGTTTAAGGAAAAATTCATGAAGCTTTTTAATTCAATGGGTCCAAATCCGAAAGTGGTTAGAATGTTTATGGCGGAACTCGGTGTCGAATGTGAGGTTCAGGAAGTGGACCTTATGGGCGGGGAAAATCGTCAGGCTGCCTTTCTTGAAATTAATCCGACGGGTACTTGTCCCGCCTTGGAAATGGACGATGGATCTGTATTGTCTGAAATCACGGCTATTTGTGAATATCTTGCAGAACGTCAGGGAGGCTCTGCTTTGGTGGGTGAAACAGCAGAAGATCGTGCGATGACCCGGATGTGGGTGCGACGAATTGATCTTGGTATCTTGGAGACACTGACCAATGGTTTTCGTTACTCAGAAGGTCTCCCCATTTTCAAGGATAGAATGCAGACAATTCCTGAAGCTGCTCCGGGTCTGAAGAGTATTGCACAGGAAAAAATCACTTGGTTGGATGCAGAAATCGCTGGCAAAGATTATGTATGTGGCGACCGTTTTTCTCTCGCTGATATCATGCTGTTTTGTTTCCTTGAATTCGGTGGTCAGGTAGGACAACCGCTAAATGAAGCAAACAGCAATATTATGGCCTGGTACGATCGAGTGGCGAGCAGGGCTAGCAGCGGAGCCTGATATTTCTATCGGGGTTTTCAATGTTCGGAGAGCTAATTGCTCGCCGCGACCCTTATCCGAAATGATTGATCAATGTCAGACTTTTCACAAGTCAGACAAAATTCTGACTAAGGATACGGATTGTGTTGCGAAGGGCGAGTCTCTTCGATAACTTACGTCCTTTCTTTGGGAGGCTCACCTATGTTTCAAGGCTTAACTTTCGAGCCGTTTCAATTACCTTCCGAAGCTGAAAAGCTTCGAGTGGAGGTCCGCGAGTTTTTGACTTCAGCTCTTGATCCCGAGGTATTGCCAAATTCTGATTTCAATGCTGGAGACTCCGCGGAATTTAGCAAAAGTCTTGGTACGAAAGGTTGGATAGGCATGACGTGGCCTAGAGAGTACGGTGGTGCAGAGCGGTCATTCCTTGAGCGTTATGTTGTAACCGAAGAACTGTTGGCGGCCGGAGCACCGGTGGGACGCCACTGGATTGCTGATAGGCAGACGGGTCCGTTATTTTTAAAATTTGGTACAGACGAACAACGCCAGAAGTTCTTGCCGAGAATTGTCTCCGGCGAGTGTTACTTTTCGATTGGTATGAGCGAGCCAGATACAGGCTCTGACTTAGCTTCAATACGGACCACTGCTACAAAGACTGATGGGGGATGGCTCGTCAACGGCAGCAAAATCTGGACGAGTTTCGCACATACTAATCACTATATGGTGGCATTGGTGCGAACCGAGCCGCCCTCCGAGAATCGTCACGCCGGGATGAGCCAATTGATCATTGATCTCAAGGATCCTAATGTGAAAGTAACGGGTATAAAGAATCTTTCAGGGGAAGAAGATTTTAATCAAGTTTTCTTTGACGATCTCTTTGTCGCTGATGAATATCTTGTAGGAGAGGCTGGAAACGGTTGGCAACAAGTCATAAGTGAGCTTGGTTATGAACGCAGTGGTCCAGAGCGGTTTTTGTCCGCCTTTCGCGTCATAGTGGAATTCGCTAGAGAGATAGAAAGCGATGCTAGCGGTGAAGAGGCCGCGCTCTTAGGTAGATTGGTTTCTCACCTAGTGACCCTTAGACGTATGTCGATCTCAGTAGCTGGCATGCTTGAGTCTGGCCAGACTCCGATTACTGAGGCGGCGCTCATCAAAGACCTTGGCAATAGTTACGAGAGAATGGTGCCTGAGCTTGTGCGAACCGTCATGGACCGGCAGCCATCAAGCCGTTTCCTTTCGACGTTAAACGAATGTGTGCTGCACGCGCCGTCTTTCACACTGCGTGGAGGTACTCGAGAAATTCTTAAAGGCGTAATAGCCCGCGGTCTGGGTTTAAGGTGATTCTCGATGAATAATGAAGAACAAGATTTGCTGAAAGATGCGCTAGTTAAGGTCCTTACGGATATGTGCACAGCGCAAGTTGTGGATGCAGCCGAATCAGGCAGGTGGCCCGGGGAGCTCTGGCAGGCGCTTACGGACATGGGCTTAACGCTCGCCGGTATATCGGAACAGGCTGGTGGTACAGGTGGTAATATTAAGGACTCTCTTCTTGTTATACATGAAGCAGCTAAATTTGCGGCCCCTGTGCCCCTTGCTGAACATTTCCTTGCGGCGAGATTGTTGGAAGAGGCATCGCTATCTGTTAATCGTTCGGTCATGACTGTCGCTAGCGGGGATTTCAGACTTAGCCACCAGGGCCAATTGGTTGGCCAGGCTGAGGGTGTCGCGTTCGGGCGCTGGGCTGAGAAAGTCATCCTCCTTGCGAGCAGAGATGGTCAAGAATTCGTCTGTCGTGTAGATCCTTCTGACGTAAAAATGAGTCACGGTTCGAACCTAGCAGGAGAACCCCTGGACTCGCTTGAAGTTGATCAGATTTTACCCGAAACGGAGTTTGCGAAAGCTCCGGCTGGAGCCAGCAAGCGGCTTTTCCTGATGGGCGCAGCATTGAGGAGTTTGATGATGGCAGGCGCATTAGAATCTTCGCTTCAGATGTCTGTTCAGTACGCCATGGAACGAAGTCAATTTGGTCGACCCATTTCCAAATTTCAGGCCATTCAACATCAATTAGCCGATCTGGCAGGGGAGTCAGCGGCCAGCACAATGGCTGCTCACGCAGTCGCATCGGCCTTCGACCCCTTGAAAGAAACTGATATAGCGATCGGCAAAGCTAGAATTGGCGAAGCAGTGTCCATTTGCACGGACATCGCACATCAGGTCCATGGTGCAATGGGCTACACCATGGAACACTCGCTCAACCACCGGACCAGGCGCCTTTGGTCCTGGAGAGACGATTATGGCAGTGAGCGTTTTTGGCAAAAGCAGGTGGGGCAAGCGTTTCTTGGTACAGATGCTGATGCTCTTTGGAGCACCATCACGAATATGGGTTGAGTGTATTAGGTTTCAAGAAAAGCTAACCAAAATTTAGATTATTACACTTTGACCCACCGGTAATCGGAGTCAAGCTCCGGCGCAGCGTCGTCACAAACGACCTGGCCCGTGTCAATCATGCGTATCATGGCAGCGAGTACGGAGCGGGCTGCGGCGCCGAAAAGCCTTGGGTCTGTTTCAGTATACATGACCGGCACCATTTCCGTGATGGTTGTATGCCCATCCTGCAAGCATTTTATAATCTGCTGCTCTCGCTCCAGCCGGTGCTGTATAAAAGCCCTTACAAAGTCATGGACATCCGTGATGCAGGTGCCATGCGCAGGCCAGTACACTTCGTCGTCCCTTTCCAGCAGTTTCTCAAGGCTTGTCATATAGTTGGTCATATCCCCATCTGGCGGTCCAATCACACTGGTTGACCAGCCCATGACATGGTCGCCGGTAAAGAGCGCTTTTTCTTCCTGCAGCGCGTAGCATATGTGATTCGAGGTGTGCCCGGGTGTGTAGACACATTCGACAGTCCAATCTTTTCCCTGAAGAATATCGCCGTCCTCTACACGGATATCAGGATTGAACGCCATGTCGCCT
>MDSZ01155211.1_pt1 | contig 28766 bp, 21 predicted proteins | sample 811201 | NCBI WGS metagenome assembly MDSZ01 (sample SAMN05326647, study PRJNA326480) | marine metagenome | isolation source: seawater | place: Indian Ocean: North | collected 2010 | reverse complement strand
TAGACGAAAGTGATGGATACTTTAGACTATCTAAGATGGCTGCTTGCACAATACCAGATGGAGAATTTCCTTCTGTAGAAGTCGTAGGTAACCCTAGTGATGAATACCTGCTTTCCTTTGACCCTAACTGGGCGGGTAATACGAGTGCTGACCATTTTGCAATGCATGTGTTTAAAATCGATAGGGAGACTCAAAAAATATGTTTGGTTCATAGCTATGCGATTGCAGGGGTTTCTCTAAAACAGCATATGAGATATTTCTTATATTTAATCCAGCACTTCAACATAGTCGGGATGTGCGGGGACTACAATGGAGGTGTCCAGTTCATTAACTCTTGTAATGAGAGTCAACTGTTTAAACAAGAAAAGATACATATTGGTGTGCTTGATATAGACCTTGAAAAGCCTGAAAATTGGCATTCAGATATTATGCAGTTTAAGAACGAATATAACGTCAAGGAAAGAAAATACTGTATACTGCGTAAACCAACCTCAAACTGGATTAGAAACGCTAACGAGATGCTTCAGGCGGCGATAGACCACAAAAGAATTCTTTTCGCTTCTAGGGCTGTTGATGCTCATTTTACCGAACAAAGAAAAAAGAATCTACCAGTAGATAAACTTAAATGGGATATGAAGATGAATGCATCCTCCAAGGGGGCGATGATGATTGATTTAATTGACCACCAAAAAACTATTGTCGAGTTAACTAAGGCTGAGTGCGCGAATATTGAAGTTATCGCTAATCCACAAGGCTCTCAGTCGTTTAACCTTCCACAAAACCTAAGAAGACAAAAAGGGCCGCATAGGGCAAGAAAAGACTCTTACTCAGCATTGGTTCTTGGGAATTGGTTTGCAAAAGTATTCTTTGATGCGGAAATGGCGAGTCCAGAGAAGAAAATAGAAAACACTTTTGTTCCATTCACTATTTGAAAAGTTTCAAAGTTACTTTTATAACTTTAGTGTAAACTTTCAATATGCCGCGCAAATACACCAAACGTTCACAATACTGGGATAAGTTTAAGAACAACTCCAAATCGTTATCTGAGTTGACCGAAGCTGAAGATCAATCATACCAACCAGAATTACTTGGAGAGGGTTTTTATCAGTCCACGCAAGCATCGAGGCTGGATCGCCCAACAAATAGGACGGGTGCTCGTGAGAATAGAGCAGCCACCAATGCTGTATCTAAGAGATTTAATAATATTGAAGAGGGTCTTTTGCCTTACGAATATTCAAAAGACTCTGTGGACGCGAGGGAGGCTATTCAATTATGCCAAAAGGCTTATTTTAATATTCCAACTTTTAGAAGTACTATTGACTTATTGTCCGAGTTTGCTGACTCAGAGGTGTATGTAGAGGGAGGCACTGAAAAATCAAGGAAGTTTGTTAACGCTTGGTTTAAAAGGATTAGGATGCACGATCTAAAATCCCAATATTTTCGGGAGTTTTATCGCTCTGGAAATGTTTTCTTGTATCGTGTGGATGGACTGATTCCACTAAAAAACTCACAGAAAGTGCTTGAGGCATATGGCGCTTCTACCCGCAAGCAAATACCAATCAAATACATGGTCGTTAATCCAAGCGATGTTGCAGCCAAGGGTTCCGTCTCATTTAACGAGTATCAATATTTAAAAGTGCTTACTCCTTTTGAGGTAGCCAGATTAAAAAATCCCCAAACCGACCATGAAATAGAACTGTTTAATTCCTTACCTGAGTCCGTGCAAGTTAGAATTAAGTCTAACAGTCTTGGTGCATCCGAAAGGATAACAATACCATTAGACCCTAAATTTTTACATGTAATTTTCGCGAAAAAACAAGACTACGAACCATTGGCCATTCCTTCTGGCTTTGCAGTTTTGGATGATTTGAATAAAAAGATTGAATTAAAGAAAATCGATCAGGCTATTAGCCGTTCTATTGAAAACGTTGTTTTGCTTGTAACGATGGGTAACGACCCAGACAAGGGAGGCGTTAATCACAAAAACCTTGCCGCCATGCAGCAAATCTTTAGGAATCAGAGCGTGGGTCGGGTTCTTGTGTCAGACTACACAACAAAAGCAGATTTTATTATTCCTGATATTCGTAAGGTTGTCGGCCCCGAAAAATACGATGTGTTAAATAAAGACATCGAAGAGGGTCTCCAAAACATTTTGATTGGTGACTCAAAGTATGCAGACGGAAAAATTAAGATGAAGGTTTTTTTCCAGAGGTTAGAAGAAGCTCGCAATCTTTTCTTAAATGAGTTTTTGAATCCAGAAATCAGAAGGGTTTGCAAGGGCGCTGGCTTAAGAGCTTGGCCAGAAGTTAAATTTGTAAAAAATGACACTCTTGATGACGAGAATCTCACAAAACTATCTATACGTTTAATGGAATTAGGTGTTTTGACTCCAGAGCAGGGAATGAAGGTTATACATACTGGATCATTTCCAGATGAAGACCAGATGTCTCCAGCGCAAGACAAGTTTAAAGAAGATAGGGAAAAGGGACACTACATGCCACTTGTCAATACAATCAATCTATATGATGACGGAGAAGGAACTCCTCAAAAAACTGAAGAAAAAACTCAACCTGAAAATGCCCCGAATGCAATTGCACCATCAGGAGGTAGACCTGTTGGGGTTTCAAACTCTAAAGCCTTCTCTAAAAAGAATATAGTTGAGGCGACCAAAAGGGTGGATGAATTTGAACTCAGGGCATTTAGGGACTTTGCGCTAAAGTATGGACTAGAGGAGCTTGACGAAGAAAGAGGAAAGCTTGTTACTCAGGTTTGTGAGTCAATCATTCTAGCTAAAGAAACTGATGATTGGGATACCGCTTTGGAAAAAGTTATTGAAAACTTAGATTCTATTACAGAGTTAAATACAAAGAATGAAGTATTAGAGATTGGAGCTAATCATCAACTTGATGATCTGTCTTCTGCAATTTTATATCATTCTACTAAAATTCATGTGTAATAGAAACTATGGAAATAGAGAATTATAATGTTTGCCAGTTCGTAGGCAAAGTCAAAGCGATTCAAGAAAAGGAGTTTGATGCTTTTGGCCTTTCTCAAGGCTCTATTCAGAAAGCTGCAAAATCATTGCTACCAGAGGATTTCGACCCGTCACAAAATATTGACGTTCTTCCTGTGGTTTTTAACTTAGCTGTTGTTAACGAATTTAACAAAAACGGAGATGGCATTGACTCTAAAACAGCCGTGGCCGCTGTAAAAAGATTTATCAATAAACCCATAAATATAGAACACAAAAAAGACAAGATTGTGGGTCACATCATTAACGCCTCTTTTTCTGAAGAGGAGTTTGACTTTGAAAATAACGATATCGAATCATACGCCGATAAGACAAAGCCATTCTACATGAATGCGGCGGGTTTAATCTACAGGCAGATATATCCTCAGTTGGCAGGTGCAATTGCTGAAGCTTCAGACGACGAAGCAGATGACTACCAAAGCATTTCTGCAAGCTGGGAGCTTGCGTTTAGGGATTATGAAATCGCTCACGGCTCTAACAAACTAGAGGATTCCACCATCGTTTCTTCAGGAAAGAAACAGGAAATGGAGAAATATATCAAAGGGTTAGGTGGAGAAGGAGTTGACGAAGATGGAGTGCCTGTCAACAGACTCATTGTTGGAACAACATTTCCACTTGGCGCGGCTTTGACCACAAATCCCGCTGCCAGAGTCAAGGGTGTTTATACATTAGAAGATTCAGATAGGGATAAAAAAATAGTAAAAATTTCCCAAAAAGACGATATTAATGTAAACTCAAGCAAATTTAAAACGATTTTTAATATGGAAAAAGAACAATTTAACGAATTGATGTCCAAGGTGGCCGAGAGTGTTGCTTCAGTCGTGAAGAAAGACTCCGAGGCAAGCACTATTGGTGAAATTATGCGTGATGCATTAACAGAGCACAATCAATCTTGGAAATCCAAGATTGCTCTTGAAGCAGAGGCCAAGGCGAAGCTTGAAGCTGACCTAGCCGAAGCCCAAGAAGTACTAAAAGAAGTGAAAGAGGAGCTTACAGCCCTTAAAAGCGAGGCCGCTGAAAAGGAAAAGCTTGAGATTTTCAATTCTCGCATGAACAACATTGACTCTGAGTATGATTTCACAGAAAAAGAACTGGGTTTTGTTACCGCTGAAGTCAAAGAGCTTGGACTAGAAGAAAAAGCTTTCGAGGATTACAAAGAAAAGCTCGAAATTGTTTTTGCCCATAAGCTTAAGGCCAATATTGAGGCACAAGAAGCTGAAATCAAGGCAAGAATTCAAGAAGCTGTCGCCAAAACAGAAGAGGGAGACGAAGAGGGAGATGAAGAAGGCGGAGACGGCGAAGAAGAGCTTGAGGTAGAGGCAGATGGAGACGCAGAAGAAGTCCCCAACAACAATGCCGAAGCCAGCACACCAATTTCTTTTGTCGAGAGACTTAAGGAGAACTTCTCAGTTGAAGTTACAAATTAAACAAAAATATATCTATTAAATTATGGCTAACGAAATCACACGTTTATTGCCCTTTCGTCAATATGACGAGAATGATGTTATCAACTTCTATTCTCTCGATACGATTACGGGCGCGGCGGGTACTGTCGTTAAGGTTAGCGTAGCTAACCTTGATGAATCACCTGTCAATTATAAGACACGGACTGATTCTAGCTCTTGGGATGCAACACAAGGAAATGCTCTTTCCCTGTATCCAGAAGTACCTTATAAGGTGACTAAGCTCTCCACCACTGGAGACCGTCCCTTGGGAATTCTTCTGCGAGATGTCCGAGACAAGGATGAGAACGGCGAAAACATGCTCTACTATCCCGAAAAGAAGGAAGAGCTTCAATGTGTAACTTCTGGCGAGGCTGTGCCTGTCGCCACTAGGGGCATATTTACAGTTAATGAAAAAGCTCTCGCTGGCGGAGTAGCACCAGCCATTGGTTCGGTTGCGACTCCTTCGGTTGATGGCACGATGACAGGTATTGTTCCTGCCGCCAACAAGCATTCAATTCATGACGTTCACGGTATTGGAAAGTTCATTGGAACTGGCCTCCGTGAGTCTCAGTCTAGCACTGATGCTTTTGCTGGTGTTTATGCAATCCTTAAACTTGAACTCTAATTCGCTAACCTTTTAAGAAAATGAAAATTACAATCAAAAGAACCGAAGATCAATTGGCCCTTGTGCAAGCAATGGGTAGCAATAATCGTGAGGAAGCTTATGAGGCGCAAGCTGCGGTTGCAGAACTTATCGGCCCCGTGGTATCTGAGGTAATCAACAATGCCGCTACTGTCGGTAACCTGTTTACTACCCTTACTTACCAGTGGGATGATAATCCTTCTTTGCCCCTTGACCTTTTCCACGATATTACTGATGAAGATTACATTCAGGTGTATTCTCAGCAGGTAGCTGGTGGGCTTCCATACAGTCAGGTATTCCCTGCTCACAACGAACTCAAGTTCGGCACTTACACCCTTGACAGTGCACTCGCGTTTGATCGCAAGTATGTCCGTAAGGCTCGCCTTGACGTTGTTAGCAAGACCTTCACTCGTATGGCCCAAGAAATCATGCTCAAGCAAGAGCGCACTGCATTTAACGTGCTGGCAACTGCCTTGGTTAAGGCAGACAGCATTTCAAGTGCTGGTGGTTCTGCTGCGGCTGGTAATCATGTTATTAGGACGACTGCAACCGATAGGTTCGTTCTGCACGATCTGAACAGGCTGATCACTCTTAGTAAGAGGATCAACTCTTCTTTCGTCGGTGGAACTCCTGTTGGCGGAAGCAAGGCTGGTATTACCGACCTTATGGTTTCTCCAGAAATGGTGCAGGAACTTCGTGCAATGGCTTATAACCCAATCAACACCAGTAACGCCCCTGCGGGTGGAACTGTTGCTGACGGTCAGGTAGCTCCAGAAGAGCTTCGTGATCAACTCTACAGTGCTGCGGGACTCCCACAGTTCTACGGAATCAACATTATGGAGATTCTTGAGTTGGGCAAAAGCCAGCGTTTCAACAAGATTTTCGCCACCATCAACACCGCCGAAGGAAACCCTGTTTCCAACTTCGCGGCAAATGATGACGAAATCATGATCGGAGTTGACCGTTCTAGGGATGCACTTATTCGCCCTGTTGTCCTTGATGAAGGCAACACTGGTGATCTGTCAGTCCTTGTTGACGATCAGTTTTCTGTGCGTCAGAATAAGATTGGTTACTACGGCAAAGTCGAAGAGGGTCGCGTTTGTATCGATGACCGCGCTCTTGTTGGCTTGGCAGTTGAACTTAGCTAATCCTATCTGAGTTGAATTATCACAAGAGTCACCCTCGCAAGGGGGTGACTCTTTTTTTTGACTTTTAACTTTTTTTTATTACAATATAATATGGACAAAGAATCACTTGAAGAGTTTGATGTTACTGACGGTAAAGCGCGAGAAGAAAAAAAATCTGCAATTGAACAGACTAGAGAACTTGAAGATTTGCTGGGGATTAAGCAATGCAACCCCTATGAGACCTTAAGTAAGGATGTCTTCGCGGATAGATTGGCAAATGCTTCTGTTGCAGAGTTGACCGACTTGGCTACAAGAGTTGGTGTCACTCCAGCCAAACACATAAACGTTCTTAAAAAGGACTTGCAAAAATCTTTTGATATTTTTGTGACACAGCATAACGTAAGTGTCGCTGGACACGCACAACCTATACTCGATCCAAGTTCCCCAGAATACGATTCTGCTGTAAAGTTATTTGGAGACATTTAACTTATGAACGACCTTGGTAGCCTAGCATCAGACATAATCACTTACGACTTTCCTGACGATACTGGTAAGTATAATACAGGCTATGTTTCTGGTTGGCTTGAGGCCAATTTAGGTGAACTAAATGGTTTACTGCATGAGGAATTTACAATTAATTCCACTGGAGCCATAGAATACCTTTCTGGCTCTGGATTAGCCCCTGTGGAGAAGGTTATCTTCAAAACGTTATATGAGATGCATTATTACTCCAAAGCGTCTAGAGACGCTCTCAGGGGCTTTGTTTACTCTGATTCTGTTGATTGGTTAACCTTGAAAGAAGGAGACACCACAATCCAAAGGCAGAACAAGAATTCTGTATCAAAAACATTTAGCGAACTTGGTTCACAAGCTGAGAGAAGGCTGAATGATCTCATTTATCAATACAACTATCAAAAATCATCTCCTCTGCAAGTTGCGGGAGTGGATGGAACAACTAACCTTTCAGGAGTCTTAAGTTAAGTAACATGGCTTCATTGCTAACAGACGCAGAAAAAACAGATTTACAATCTGCACTTAGCGATGTGCATGATACTTTTGCGCGAGATATTTATATATATGTAGAAGAGGGTGGCGCAACTGCACCAGCAGAACTAAACTTCAACCCTTTGTATGGGCGCAAAAAAGATGCCACTAAAATATCTTCGGATACAAGTTTGACCAAATATACATACGCCGCCAGAATTTTTTACGAAAATAAACAGAAGGAGGAGGTTGTAGACGCAAAAGGTCAAATGAACCTTATAGCTTCTGATGGAAAAGTTAGAATTAAAGTTAAGTCAGCGGCTTATGAAAAAATCAAAATTTGCTCTAGAATCGAAGTTGATGACAATTTGTATGTTGTAGACAGTGATGCAAAAGTTGTTGGCCCCTTTGACGCTCAGTTTTATTCAGTTTACTTAAAACGCGAAAACTAATGGCTAAAAAAGCCTTTATGTCGATTTCGCCGTGGCGAGTCACGGTTAACCCAAAGGCAATTCTTGAGAATTTGACTGTTGGCAGCAATAGGGCGATGACCCAAAAAATAAGAGGGTTTGTTGGGCCGCAAATAGAGAAAAAACAAGACCTCTTAGTTAAGCAATTTGAGGCTCATCCGATTACAATAGAGATTGATGCTGGGCCAACAGCGCGTAATTCTAGTGGAACTCTTGGCGGCTACGGTAATCTTTTTTCATTCATCGGTTTTCCTTCTGGTAGTGACCCTACGGCTATAATCAAACAAATATTTAACGAAAAAATAAAATTCAAAGTAAGTAGAGTCAACAAAACAGGTAAATACAAAATCACTTGCTTTATCCCTACGTTGCAAGAAATTTACGGATTAACACCGCTCCCTTGGGCTGCGGGGAAAAGTTGGGTTGATGGCATAGAGAAGGGTATGAGTAACGTGGGACAATTTTTATATAGCTCAAGTGGATTTGGTAGTTCTAGGGCTGGCACAGGTATACAGGCCAAAAGAGGCGGTTCGCGTGTAAGTTTTCAAAACACGCCTTATGTAGCAAAACTAATAGAGAACTTCAAAAGGCGCTTAAAGAATATTAACTTATGAAAGCTCAATTTGATCAAGACATATTATCAAGTTTTTACTTATGGTTTGAGAACCGTTTATTAAGGACTGACGCAAAGGCGTATTCCACGGGAGTCAGTAATGATTTCAGATATGTTGATTTTTACGATCTACCGACCTCTCATATAGGGTATCAAGGAGAATTTAGGCAACTGGTCGCAGATCATGATGTTGATAAAGCAAGTTCTGGTTTTTTTGTAAATGGTAGTTTTGTAACAGGGAATTATGATGAGAACGGTGGCGTATATACAGACTACAGTAATGGTCGTTTAATTTTTCCATCGGGGTCTGGTCAGGATCTTAATATTTCAGGTGTTTATACCGTAAAAGAGGTGAACACCTACATCTCTAATGACGATGATGCCCAATTAATTTTGCAGTCGGATTTTAAAGACGCTGGAGCAAGCTCTCCTTATTTTTATGGAGAAACGGGAAAGTTAGATGAAGACACCTATTTTCTTCCTGCATGTTTTATCTCTGCACCCTCTTCTATTAATGAGGAGTTTGCCTTTGGTGGAGAAGAGAATACTCAGTCAAGAATTAGAGTAATGGTTTTGTCATCTGATAATTATGTTTTGGATTCAGTATTATCATTATGCAGGGACTCTGTGCGCGAAGAGATGACACATGTGCCTTATGGTGATTTTCCATACGGATTTTCTTTTTCGGTCAAGGATTTCCCTTATCGTTATGATTCATTGATTGCCGCGCAAAGTTCTCCCACAAAGTCTCACATCGACAAAGTTTCTGTTTCAAAAGTTGTCTCAGAAGAGTTGAGGGAGAGGTTGAATAAAAATGTGCAAATTGGCTTTGTAGACTTTGATTTATCAACTTATCGTTTCCCTAGACTATGATTCTGTGTAAAGGTGTGTAAACATTTTTTATATTATTTATTATGGCTGGAAACACAAGAACACGAATAATCTCTCAAAGCAAGGCTGTTTACGCTTCTCCTACGGGTATTTTGGGGCCAACTACCGCTCAAGCTGGATTATCGGGCTATATTCCCGATCAACTACATCGTATTGACACTTTTTCTTTCAATATTGATTTAGCTGGAGCAAGAACAGATATCAGAGAATTTGGACAATTAGCCCGAATCGGGGTTATTACTATGTCGGAAGTTAGTCCGACTTTTAATTTTGGATATTATCTTGGAGATGGTGAAAATGAAGCGCGTCTAGGCTTCAATATCGAAGGCATCACTGGAACCACTGCCCTTAACGGAACGGGGGCCAATCAGTTTACCAAGGGTTTTCAAACAGAAGATAACAATAAAAAGGAGAAAAATCTTTATGTGTTGACTGTAAAAGAGGGTGAAGATGCTTTTGCAGCAGGTTCGGATTTCTCTGGACAAAGAACCAACCATGATGTTGTTTCATTTGGAAATTGCACTTTCAACAACTATACTGCTAGTTTTGCGGTTGGAGAAATTCCGCGAGTTGATATTGAAGGTGTTGCTGACAACGTTCTTTTTAATACAGGCCAAAGTTCTGGCTTGCCTAACCCATCACTAGACCTTACAGGCGCTCCTGCTGATACAGGTGAATATCGTTTGGACTTGCCAAGCACTGGAGAAATGGACTTGCTTGTCTTACGCCCTGACGATGTAACACTTACCTTTTCAAATGGTGATTTTGATATTGGGGGAACAAAATTTGACGAGATGCATGTTCAAAGCGCATCTATCGAAGTGCCTCTTAGCAGAACGCCAATTGAGGCTCTAGGCGCAGAAAGGGCAGTCGCAAGACCTGTTGATTATCCAATTGATGTTACGTTAAGCTGTAGCGCCATCATGAGGACAATTAACGATGGACGACTTGATATGATTCTTACAGGCTTAGGAGACCAAAACACAACTGATATTGAGTTGAAAGTTGATCGCAACGCAGGAGGAGTGAGAAATAGATGGAGACTGCAAAATGCCGTTCTTGACTCTCAAGACTTTGGGTTGGGCTTAGAAGACAACGAAACTGTCGATCTCGTATTCTCCTGCCAACTTGGTGGAGCAACACAGATTAAAGATGGTCTTTTCTACACTGGATACTTCGCTCACAATAAAGACGCAAACGATAAGCGTTCTTATACAAATGTTGACAGTATCGTAGATTCAGGTCACGTTTATAAGAAGTAACTAATCTAAGTAAATAAGCAAAAATTTAAGCCCCACAGAAATGTGGGGCTTTTTTGTGTAACTTTATGTATGTATGACTCCTTCTTAAATGATTTTCGGCAAATAGTTAAAGATAGCGCGGATAACGCTGTCTCTGGAATTGATATTTCAGGTTTAGTGGATGATGCGGTTTCTCGCGTTATGGCTTCGGGTGTTCCAAATGCGGTAAATGATGCCGTCTCTGGACTTGACATTGCAAGCGCGGTAAATCATGCTGTGAATAAACTTAACATTTCTCGCACAACCGAGTTCTTTGTTTCAGTCGCCATGCATAAGGCGCGTATACCCGAAAAGATTCAAGAGGGTATCGACAAGGCTGTTTCGCAAATCGAACTTGAGTTGCCCACGGGATATTGCAAATGCACTTGTCATTATGGAGCAGCATCATACCGCCAAGTTACAGGAGATAATCAGGCTACAGGCTACAATGAGATGACAGGGTATGATCAGATGACAGGGGAGTATGGTGCTTATTACACAGGGGACTCTGGTTTTTATAATTAAATAAGATGGCTGTCACTAGGGTTCATTCAAGCCAATCTCAGGTTTTTGTGGGAACTGCTGGCGCAGCCTCGCGCACAAGAATACCTGCAATTCAATCTTTGAGCATATCGACAGACAAAGATATAACTGAGTTGCAAGAATTGGGTGAATTATCTCATACTAATAGAATTTTAAATTCAAACCAAACAACAAAGCTATCTTTAGACCTTCTTGTGGCGACAGGCGCAAGTGGCATCGACCCCTTTTATACATTCCAAGAACAACAGGCTGGGTTTCTCTCTACGGGCAAATTCGATTTTGCAGCCAGAGATAACGCTGGGGAGACTTTAATCAGCGGGGCTTATTTGACACAATATTCTTTGGAAGCCTCAGTGGGAGCATTGGTAGAGGGGTCAGTTGCTTATGACGCTGACACAATTGATTTTCATGCGGCTAATCGACTAACGGATGTTGAAGAGTCAGACGATTCATTTGGTGGTTTTTTTAGACCTAGAGATATTCGGATTACCACTGAGGATGGCCTAGTTTCCGAAAATGCAAGCTCTGACGATCTAAACATTCAGAATTTTTCTCTCAAGGTAGGCGTATCGAGAGAGCCTAAAACTAGGCTTGGCAACAGAATACCTGAATTCAGATATCCGACATTACCACTAAATGGGTCATTAGATATATCTATGGTTAAAAATCAAGTAACGGGAATTAATTTAGCGAGCCTTGTTTTAGAGACAGGAACTATAAAACTTGATTTACGGGACGCTCAAAAAAACTCAGTTATGGATTTTGTAACTAGCGGATGCTCTTTGATCTCCGTGGCGGAGTCAAATGACTTGGATGGCAATGCAACCATAAATTTCTCGTATAGTTTTTCAGTTAAAAATTAATTAATATGGCAATTAGTGGAAATTTCCCTGAATTAAAAAATTCAAGATTTGATGTGACAATTGAAGTTGGCACACCTATTAGCGGTTTTAATTTTGCCATAATGCAAACAGGTCTTCATGGGAGTTCCGCGTTTACAGGTGTAAAAATAGCAGAATTCTCTGGAAGAGAGGGTTATCTTTTTGATCAAAGTGGCAATTTTTTCGGAGGATACCAGAGCGGTGTCCCTTTTGACATCTCGGTTCATTATAACTATGAAATTACAGGGTTTAGTTATTACTTTGGGGATGTGTTGATGGCCAATAATATTACTTCTCATACTGGAATAGGTGCATTAAAAGAGACCCCTAATCATATTAGTGGGCAAAAGTATAATAACTCAACCTTCAGTGTTTTTGTAACTGGAGATATGGTTTAAATTGTTTTTATTTGATATTATAGTGCAATTTGCTATAATATTTAAATGAAAGAGTTATATACCTTTAACGTTAGCCGAGAAATAGAGAAAGAGGTTCCTTGTGTTCGCAAAAAAGGAGGCAAGGATATAGAGTCCACAAAAAAGGTCAAAGAAAATATCAATCACAGGATTGTAGTCGAAAAGCCAAGTGTGTCACAAATCGAAAATGCGGAATTTTTCTATGGGCAAAAATTCAATGAGTATATCAACGCTGGCTTTTTAACAAGAGCCATGCTGAGTAAAAAAATGGGGGATTTGGGAGGGATGGCCTCAAAAACAGCCAACGAAAGGCTTGAGAGATTGCTTTTAGAAAACGTTGAGGCCGCAAGAGCTATAGAGTTTTATGGGGGGTCTGAAAAGCTTACAGCAGAACAGGAAGAAAAATTACAAGAATCCAAAGAGACATTCGTATCAACCAAAAAAGAGATTCACGACTATGAGATGTCAATAAGGGATCAGTTTTCCCAAACTGCCGACGCAAAAGCTGAACAGAAATTGATCGAATGGTTTGTTTTTAATTTTTCGTATTTTGAAGATTCAGTTGATGACAAAAAAGAATTGTTTCCACTCTTTGAGGGAGAAACCTTTAATGAGAAAAGAGAGTATTTTTTGAATTTATCTGAACCCGATACCGAAATTAAAGATGCTAATATTTTGAAACATAAGAATATCTTTGAAGAAGCTTACGAAAATTTAATTCGCGTCATAAGCATTTGGTATAACAAGATGGGCGATAATCAAGAAGCAATTGAAAAAACCATGAAAGAACTTTTTGATAATGAACAAGACGAAAAAGAGCAAGAAGAGTGAAGTTGACCCCTCTCTTACTCTATTAGACATTGTACGCGGATATAGTGTATTTGTAGTCAATAAAAAAACATACTATTTTAAACACTTTTCTCTTATCGAGATGTTAGAGCTTGATGAGTTTGAGAAGTCTGAACTTCAAAACGCTAAAGAGTCTGGTATCCAGACAGAGGAGGAATTAATTGAGTCATCCATTAAAATTGGCTCTTGGTCTATTAAAAAAGAAGAAGAGATAAAATCCCTAAAATGGACGATTAATCATTCAACCAGCGCCCTAAATAAAATTTCAGATTTAAATCAAAGGCAAGCATTTTCAAATCAAATCGACAGCCAAAGGGCGGATTTGACCGCAATCCAAGAGGAAAGAAGCAAGATCACAGCATTTAGTGCCGAGCACCTTTCTGGTCGCAAAAGGTTTTTTCAAATGATTCGATTAAGCCTTTTCTATGATGAGTCTTTCAAAAAACCCATTAAGGAAAAAGACAGGGATGTCATTTCCCCGCTAGTCTTTTCTAAATATGGAGAGCTTTCTGAGAAAGCAAACTTACTACAAGCTTGTTTTTCTACTTATTTCTTTGATGTATTTGTCACACAAAGCAAAAACCCCCTTCATCTTTTCGGTGCAGATTTTGCAAGCTTGACTGTTTTTCAAAAAAGCTTGCTTTCTTACTCTAAAGCCCTTTTAAACAAAGTAGAAAACGTAAAGATACCAAAGGAGATTTACGGAGACCCTGTGAAAATGTTTGACTATGAGGAGCCTAAAGATGGCGGTGGTGGAGAGAAGGTTAGTCATGGCATGGATGACCTTAAAAGAAAGATGCAAGCTAGGGGTGGAGAGCTTAAACCAGAAGACCTTTTGACCTAATTGGGTGTAATTTATGTTACATGCCATCTGGATTTAACATAGAAGCCAACGTCAGCCTTAATTCCGCAAGCCTCAACGCATCTGCAAAAGAGGTCAAACAGGCGCTTGGCAGGATTACGGGTCAAGCCTCCGAGTTTCAAAAGTCCTTGGATGCTTCTACAGCCCGTGTTTTTGCTTTCGGGGCCACAACTGCTGTATTAAACGGTGTTACACAATCCTTTAAAAAACTTATTTCTGTTACAATAGAGGTGGAAAAGAGGTTAGTTGAAATCAACTCCATTTTCCAAGCAACAGACGCTACTTTCAACAAATTTAGAAACTCTATTTTCCGAGTGGCAAAGGAGACAGGGCAAGCATTTAATACCGTAGCAGAGGGCGCTGCTGAATTAGCCCGACAAGGTTTAAGCGCAGAGGCAACTGCCGAAAGACTAAAGGCAGCGTTGGTTCTTACGCGAATTTCTGGCTTGGATGCCGAAAAATCAGTAAAGGCACTTACTGCGGCTATTAACGGCTTTGCTTCAGCGGGTCTTACCGCCAATCAAATTGTTAACAAGATGGTCGCAGTGGACACGGCTTTTGCTGTATCCGCTCAAGACTTGGCTGAAGCGTTTAGTCGCGCTGGTTCTACAGCAGAGGACGCTGGAGTCAGCTTTAATGAACTCTTAGGTCTTGTGACAGCAGTTGAGCAAAGAACAGCTAGAGGTGGCGCTGTTATCGGTAACGCATTTAAATCTATTTTTACTCGACTTGCAAGGGGAAACACAATCGACCAATTAAAAGCTTTGGGTGTTCAAATAGATGCTACCCAAACAGGAGTACAGAAGCTCTCAGCCCTTTCTGCGGCTCTTGAGAGGATATCCGATCCAACTATTGCCTCTGAGATTAAAGAGCTTGCTGGTGGTGTGTTCCAAATAAACGTGGTTAGTGCCGCATTAAAGGATTTAAGTTCAGACACCTCTATTTTTGCGTCAGCAGCTAAGACGGCATCACAAGCGACCAATGAAGCATTTGAAAAAAATGCAGCACTAAACAAGACAATCTCTGCTCAAATTAATACGCTTATTGTCGGCTTGACAAGTTTAGCAGAAAAAATGGGGACAATTACCTTCGGGCCTCTTTTAGAGAACTTGATTGGCCTTGCTACTACATTTACAGAATTTCTAGATAAAGCTTTAGACCCAGAAAAAGGGAATGTTTTTATTAAAGGTTTGTTTAAAACAATTGGTCAATTTCTTGGTGGCCCCGCACTTGTTATCTTTACTGCTGCTTTTGTGAAGATATTTGGGTTGGTTGCGAAATTTGCCAAAGACGGACTGAAATCAATTTTCCTAATTGGTTCTGAAACACAAAAAATACAAGGGATTGAAGCTGGGCTTATCGGCTTACTTCAAAAAGATGAAAATTTAAGAAAAATAATTGCCAGCACAACCGCTACTCAAGCTCAAAAAGAACAAGCAGTTATTCAAGCGATTCAGAGAGAAAATGCCTTATTGACGCAGCAAGCTCAGATAATGAGGCAGTTGGCGACGATGGCTGCTCAACGCGGTGTTACAGGCATGACTGCAACAGGAGGGTTTCAGGGCAAAAGGGGTAAGATGTTTGCCAGTGGCTTTAAGCAAGAGGAAGCTATGGCGAAGGCTTTAGGCGCTAAAAACCCAAGAGCAAAGAGAATTAGTGCTCAAATAAATGGCAGACAACAAAATATTATAGCCAATACCGAAGAAATTATAGCGCGTGGTGTTGGCAGAAATGGTGATGATGCGATTATTCCCACTTATGCCCGTGGCTATGTTCCTAATTTTGCAAAATTGAGTGCCTCGGCTGCGACCAGAATGATAATGGGTGGAAAAAATCCGCAAGGCTGGAAAGCAAGAAAGGATTTACCCGCCGATGTGAGAGCGCGAGCAGAAGCAAACATAGCGGCAGGAACCTCGCAAGCTGCAAGAAGGACTGTTACCGCAAAAGAGGCTCTAGAAGTACCTTACCCAGACCCCATAACCATTCACGGTGGGAGTAAAGCTGGGGGGGTGATGGTTCCAAGTGGCGGAAGACGATGGACGGGAGCTATGTCAGGAACTTACGAAAGAGGAAACTTCCCTATTAAATGGCAAGTGGGTGGAAAAGGATTCCAAGTTTTTTCCCCAAAATTGGATAAGAAGCATATAGCAAAAGTCACTAAACGTTTGGTCGATAGGGGTAGCGTCATCGAGCCTCAACGTATAGTGGATAGGGTTATGGAGATGGCGGCACAGATTGGCAATGACTATGGTGAATTACTGAGTGTCCCAGAGGGGGTAGCCAATCAAACGACCCCAGAGGGAATAAAGGCAGGTTTAAAGAAGGGGGGCAAAAATAAAGGTGGTTGGGGAGCAATAAGAGGTTTGGCTGGAGCTACATTTGAATCTGCTATATATGCAGCGATGGGTCTGACGGAGTATAAGATTGATAGGACTAGGGGTGATTTTGATATTCTGAGGGAACATATGTCTGAACGACCAGCGGGGCCATTGCTTAAGAAACTCTTTGATATGCCAGCCAAATATATGAGGGGAGATTTAAAGGTAGGCGTGACTCCAGACACAATTAACAGTTTTGCAGGTAAGGTGGCAAAAAAAGATTTTGCCACACAAGAAGCGGATTATATAGATCAATTGATTGCAGCAAGAGATGCTGACCCGAATTACACGGGGAAAAAGTCGAAGAGGCCGAAGAGGATGGCTACTGGTTATGTTCCTAACTTTGCAGGTGGATTGGCTGCTGCAATAGAAAGAGAAAAAAACGCTGGTGTTCCTGTTAGTAAGATTAGAGCGCATTTTGCAGGAGGATATCCTATTGCTGTTACAAACACGGCACATGAACCAAATGGCTTAAAGGATGTCATGACTGCTGGTGGCTATGTTCCTAATTTTGCCGTATCAGGTAATCTTATGATGTTGTCTTTTATCTTGCCAGATATAATTAATACATGGATTGCTTCAAGACAAAAAGAAATTGCTATGGCACAAGCAAAAACTGACGCTGATCTTGAAGCTGCTGAAGAAGCTCTTGAGGTAGCTCAAAGCATGGGGAAGGCCACTGACCAAATCGAAAGAGTAATAGCTCAATTAAAAAAAACCCAAGTTGAACAAAAAACTCAAATGGAAGAGTCGGGTAAAATTGGGGGAATGGATATAAATACAGGCATATCTGGTGCTATGCTTGCACTTATGGCTGCACCGATGCTGAAGAAATTTAAACCAGTTGCAGCATTAGCCACAAGGTTCGCGGGAGCGGGTTCGGCAGCGGCGGGAGGGATATCTAGAGCAGGGGGAGCGTTAGGTAGATTTGCGTTCAAGCCCAGAGGGGTTCGGGTTCCGTCCCCACCTCCAGTAATGGGGGCGTTGGAGCGTCGGGCTAACCCAGCAGCTTACCTGAGAAATCAACAGCAAGTTCGCGCTTTCCGTCAGCAACAGGCGGGGCGGGGGCGTGTAGTGGGGAATACTCGCGCTCCACAAGGTTCCCGAATCCGCAATCTCATGCGCCCAGCAAGTGCGATGGGGAGATTGGCAGTGGGAGGAGGCACACTTCTTGGATTAGGAACAGCCCTTAATGACCTTCGCCTCTCTATTTTCGGAGGAGAAAGAGGTAGGGACGAGGCATTTTTCTTTAACGCTCTTGGCGGAGAAGATATGGCTAGTAAGCTGTTTAATATGGAAACAGAGCAAGGGTTTCAATATACATCAGGGCAATTTAACCCACTCAACCTTATTTCAGCTTTTCGGCAAGGAAGAAAGGGCGGTCAAAGAAGCTCCAAGGGCTTAACTAGGGACAGATTAGTGGAAGAACTAGCGGGTAACATACTTGGCGTTGAAGAGCGCCCAATGACTCCGATGCTGGCGGATCACCCTGTACTTGGTGATAACATTCAACAGGTGATAGATAGACTAAAGAAAGAAAGAGCGCAATTGGAAGCGGAGTTGCACAGAGTAAATATACGAGCGGGAGGCGAATTCATCCCGAGAGATAAACGGAGAGCAGGGCAAGGCGCGTATACAATCGAGGATTTTCACAAAGCGCCCGAAATAAAGAAACGCATAAGAGGCGTGGATAGTCAACTAGCTCGATTCCAAAGGGCGAATGATCAACTTCCTAGCAGTTTAAGCAATCCACTTGGTTTGCCGATACAGATGAGGACGGGTGATGTTTACCGAGGAATGAGCGTCGGAGTAGCGTATGGAGGAGTGGAAGAGAGGCTGGCGAAGCAGCAGGATTTGGATGGTGATGGCAGGATTGACCCACAAGAAAGGAGCTTCCGCTTTGATGACATTGACGTTGACTTGACAAGAAAAGCAATCTCAAAAAAGCGAGCAGAGCTTATAGAGCAACAGAAGGCGATTAAGGGGCGTGATCAAGATGCATCCAACGAACGAAAGGCTTTGCAAAAAAGGATAAACGCTAGTAACAGGTTAACAGAAATATGGGAAAGTCTTGCAAAGGCAGGTGGAATTGATGCAGAGACCTCTAATAAGCTAAGAGATGCATTTAATGAAGCAAATATAGAAATGAATCAATTTGCCGCAGGAACCAAAGATGCGTCAGATGAATTCAAGGTAATACAGCAGAAAATGAAGGAGGCTGCGGATTTGTTCGTCAAGGCAGCACAGCCACTAAGGGATACATTAAGCAAACTGGCTCCCGCCGCAGACAAATTTAAAAACGACATGGATATCTTAAGGGCGCTTAGGATACCATCAGGCCCACAAGCTGGTATGGCTGATACCACCAGACAACTTTATGGTCAGTCGGCTGATGTATTTCAGTTAAGCAAAAATAAAACCGCTACACGCGCAGCGGTTGAAGATATGCGAGCAAAGGCAGCAACTCCCCAAGGGCTAAGTGAAGATGACGCAACCCTCTTTGACAGACTTAAAAAAGCCTCTGAGACAGCGGGAATCAAATTTAAAGAAGGGGTTCAGAAGGCTGCTGTATTTTTTAAAAACACTTTAACCGACTTACAGGAAAAGGAGAAGGTGGCAAGAGAGGCGCGGGTTAAAATTGAGCAAGACTTTTTTAATAAGCTAACTTCAAATGCTACTGAATCAGTCCGAGAAGGGGCAGTTGATTTCGATTCGATAGGGGCTGATTTGCGCGACCTTGCTGATCAAATACTGAGCTTTAGAATGGGAGACGACGCTGAGTCGATAGGTGATCTCATAAACGCCATAACCAATGATGAGCAATTCAAGAGGTTAGATGCTCAAGACGGCATAATGGGTAATCTTCTAAAGGATTTTCTTGCCCAGTTTGGGGTGGACATTGAGAGGTTCACTCAAGTTATGAATGAAGTCAGATCGCAATCTCAAGGGGACGCTACAGGCGATGAGGGTAGGCTGCTTAAATTTCTTTCTGATGACCAAGCAAAAAAGGCAGAGGGAGGTGCTTTCGAGGAAAATGAAAAACTTATTTCTGACTTAGGTAGGCGGATAGAAAAAACAAAAGAGCATATAGAGAAGTTCAACAAACAATTCGAAGATGATCCCGAGGCTATGGAGATCATAAACAATGTCAATAACCTCAATACAATGCTTGTAAATGCAGCAAACGGACTCGCACCGCTCGCTAATATGGGTGGAGGAGAAGGAGAAGGAGGCGAAATAAACCTTTCTGAGCATTTAGCAAACTTAAACGAAAGCGTAGGTAGTATGATCATAGACTCCAATAAACAGGCGCTGAAGTCAGCAGAGGCTCTTGCGGCTTATGAAGCAACTATGGACGTACTTGTTCAACAGATGAACGATTTGCGGAACAACGTGCGTCAACATCTAGGCGTGATGGAGCAACAACCACCCAAGGCGGATAATTCTCAAGGAAATGCTAAAGCGCCACCAGCATCAACTCCAGCACCAGCACGGGAGTTTAACACATGTTTTGTAGCAGGAACCAAAGTAACTATGGCTGATAAAACTTATAAAAACGTAGAAGATGTCAAAAAAGGAGATAGAATATTGAGTTACAATGTTTCTACTAAACAATTTGGAGTTGATAGAGTGGTAGCAATCCCTGATCTAATTGGTAATTATAAGAAAATAATAGCCAATTACGAGGATGGAACTAAAAATGAGTTTTCACCAGCCCACCCATTCTATATTGATGGGAAAGGATGGTCATCTTATGACTTAAAAGATAAAATAATCGTAAATGGAGATTGCGGTGATGGTCGCCAAGAAAACGAGTGGAATATTATGTTTAAAAATGGAAACTTGCATCAATTAGAGGTGGGAGATTATTGTATAAATAACAAAGGTGAAAAATTAAAAATAACATCATTAGAAGAAACTAACGAATATGTTGATATGTATAACCTTGAGTATTTAAGTAATAATAAAAATTGGTTTGCAAACGGAGTGCTGGTTAAAGAATAAAGCGTAGGCTTAACGGAAAAATATGGCTGCTTTAATCATCAACAATGTAATCGATTCTTCTTCCCAAATAAAATACAACTATCTGGGAACCGAAGAGATTTTTAGTTATGATATTGTAGCCAGTTATACCATTGATATTTCTGATACAGCTTTTGAAGTTGGGGACACGGTTTTAATTCAAGGTAGAGAAGCCGTTCAGGAAGCTTATAGGAGACAGAACGTAGTAGCTAGAATTGGTGGCGACGAATTCTTAAATGGCAGGGTTACAAGTGTAAGCTTTGGAGAAGGCACTTTGGTTGGTTCTGAAACAGCCTCTATAACTATCGAGGAGTCAAGAAGGCTTGATGATTACTCATCTTCTCAGTTCACCAAATATATTCCAAACCCCCATTTAGTCGAAAGCTTCAAGGAGGATTACGTTTTTATAAGAAGTGAAGGTGATTACAGCTACAACAGAACAATTGATTTAAAGTATAAACAAAGCGCAGGGGATACATATTTGCAGGACGCAAAGTTATTTTTAACTAATTATTATTTTGCAAATAGGCCGAGTTACGGCTATCAAACTGACGGAATTTCTGAAAATGCCACATTCAACAAAAATCACAGGGGTTTGCTTTCAGAGACTTATGACGTTCTTAATCTTTCAGTTTCCTTGTCAGAGAGATTTGACTCCTCTTTTATAGATGAGGCAAAAATGGTTTCGAAAAAAGAAACCCAAAAAATATCAATAGACGAGCGAGGCTATCTAACAAAAACATTTTCTTTTAACTTAAGGTCTTTGCGGCTAGATTCTGAAAATGTATTAACTCAGGCCATAAATGACATCATTGATCAAGTCGAAAGTTCAAATAGAGCCGCACTGGGAACACCTTTTTCTATAGATAAGGGTATAACAAAGGACGGCAATAGCGCGTCTTTGAACATCTCTTATTCTACAGACCCGAGGAAAAGTCATAACGAGTCTACTTTCTATACAGTAAGTTCCTCGAAAGCTGTTAAATTTACTGAGTTTACTTTGAATATTGAGTATGCTTCAACTGGGAAAAACAACCAAGATAAGTTTAACAAAGTGAAAGCTGTATGGTTGTCAGAGCAAGATACCAATATGTCAAGGGTTAAGGATTTATTTCACCCATCTAATATTTTTGAGAAGAGCAGAAGCACAAACTTCAGGCACTCAGAAGGTAAAATCAGCGAAACAATAGTGTTTACCGATGATCCATCTTACAAGGCAACAGATGATGGGATATTAAAATTTAAAGTACAGAGAGCTAAAACACATCAAATAAAGAGGGTGACTCCAATTTTAGATTTGAAAGACTTAAAGGGCAAGGTGGCAGTAAATGACTTATTAACCGTGGGCCAAGCGACAATTACAGCCCAAGCAACAGCAAGTTCTACCTTGGGTCTTTTTAAGGCAAAAGATTTTTTAGAAGGAAAAACCTCCGAGTTGAATGCGAAGGTGGATGAGGATATAATTCATATTACATCAGACGTATATACTCTTAATGTAGGCGATGGAGTCGCAAGTCGTGTAATTAATTATATATTCATTTAAATGCCTGAAACAGTATCATATTCTTCTTACACTTTTCCTTCTCCAGCGCCATTGGTTGCTCAGAGTAGCGAAATGGTTCGTGTTCGCGGGAAGGTTGATTATTTTATAGATCAAATAAACATTGTTGGAAATTTAACGGGAGCGGATCTTAGCGGCCTTCATTTGCAAAAAATGCAGATGCAGAGTGGCATGTTAACAAAGTTTGGCACACTTTCAATCAGCAATGATACCGCGACAAAAGAATACAAGCAAGCTACGCCTGTTTCCGTTGCTTTTTCATCCTCTGACTTAACAACAGTGTTGCCTTATATGGTATCGTTCACCTCTCCCACTTCTGGCTCGGGGTTTTCTGAGTTTTTCGGAGTAAAAGACCCACAAGATGTCTGGACATTTAGCGAGCAAGACGGCAAAATAGTTGAAGCTTCACATAAAGTTAGCGCGAAGGGCGTGAAAACTGGAACGATAAACCCGCTAGTAACTGCTCGGCATTTTGTAACTGGCAGAACCACGGGATGTATTGGTAACTTGGGTGTATTTAATACAGGGGGCAACGCCTTCTTAATCTCTAGAACAGAAAACATAAATAAAGCTGAAAATATATATGGATTGACAGAAAATTATTTGTTTTCAACAAAGACAACTGGCATAATAAGCGATAGTGGCATTGTTTCGACCTCAACTTCCATTTCTTACGGCAAGGATGCGGGATTATCCGTGTCTGTTAATGGGTCAATTCGTGGTTCTATAGACGCAAACATCACAGGTGGCCTTTTGGGTACTGGAAACTTTACGCCAACCCAAGCGCAGGATGTTGCCATAAATGCCGTCGTATCTTCTCTTTCTGATTACGAAAGCGGCTGTTATACTTTTATAAATAGAGGCCCGACGACCTATGAATATAACGTAAACACTGGAGCAAATAAAATAGATTTTACCTTCACATTTAGTGATCCCGATAATGTTGACCAAACTGGAAACGTTTCGCACAAAAGAAGCTCAACGGTTTCAGCAGCCAAAGATCAAGCCAATCTCACAGTAAGTATTAACGGAGAGCTTAGATATAACGCTCCGTTCGAAATCATGGGGACAGGAAACCCTGTAACTGGTGCTCGCTTTCAAGAGGTTGAACAGGCTTTTAGTGGCGTTAAGGACAACTCTGGATTTTTAAATTTTGCTGTTGAGAATCTTAAACATTTTACAGGAGACGCTACAGGTTATTATATAAGCGGGGCTTATCTAAATCCTACACCAACTGAAAGTGGGGTCACGAAAAACCCAAGTGAGGGTTTCATTTCCTATGCGCTTTCGTTTACCAACAAACCCGATTTAAGTTCTGGCGATTTAACTGGCTTGCAAATGTCGATTACCGACAAAAAACCTATTGAATTAAGTGGAATTGTCCCGTCTACCGTTGGGTTTGCCAAACAACCGATTTACAAGAGAACATTAGGGGAATATTCAGTTTCTGCTTCTTGCGAGGGGGACACAGGAACTCTTTCTAAGTTACAGGAAGTTGTTAGTGGTCATCTAACTGGTGTTTATGATAGAGCTAAGTCCTCCTCTTCTACCGAAGAATCAGTTTCTTTAAATTGGGGGAGGTTTTATTAAAATGGATAATAGTGGCATAGATTATAGCGTAAGAACCACCTTGGGTGGTAACGACAGACTTTTGGTTTATTACAATTTCAGAAGTGGGTCGGGAACTCCACTGCTTTACATCGAGGAAGAAGGGGATGACGTAACTTGGAATTTTGGTTGCATCAGAAATCAATATCCCGCCTCAAACACTGGCCTGTTTAGTGGGGTCGTTACTGACTCAATGACAGAAAATGTGCCTGACTCAAGATTGTATACCACAGGAGTATTTTTGAAGCCTAGTGGATTGGCAGATTTCACAAAATCTAATTTAAAGGTCAGCACACCCAATGACTCTTTGAACTATTCTTCCGTTTCAACCATCTTCGACGTTCAATTTTCTGGAGCAATTAGCGATGGAATTTTATTTGGAGGTTTGACAAAAACATCAGACACGATTGATGGGGAAGTAATAACAGGGGCAAAGGGATTTAACTTTGGTATAAACAAAAGGGGCAAAATGTTTTGCCAAGGCTTTGGGGAAGATGGGGATTTTATTTATACAGCAAATTCCATTGAGTTATCTAAAAGAAATTTAATCGCATTTTCTGTGGACTCTAATTCTATAGAGATGACAAGGCTGGATTATTTGAATCAACGATCTCAAAGTCAGTCGTTTTCAATTGCCGACGACTCTATAGCCAATAATGATAAATTTTATTTGGGTGGTTCTGAAAATTACTTCCGATCCACTTCAGGAGAGTTTCGGACATTGAGTGGCCAGTTAAATGAATTTGCCTTGTTTTCTGGGTATTTATCTCCGAATTTAATGATGAGCATTGGGAGTGGAATAATTGGAAATTATTTTTATGATACAGGTATTGCAAGCAGTAAAGTGCGCCTAACGGGTTTTTCTCAATCCGAAACCTTTAAAACAGGGATAACTGGCTATGATTACACGGTCACAGGAACTCTTGAGTTGTCAACGGGTAGGGAGATGATTACTGGCTCTATTACAGCAGGAACGCCGCACGATACTGGGGAGGGAGCAAGATATTTCAAATATTATACATTAAATAACGGAGATGTCTCGGGCTTCTACAAGGAGGAGGTGGGCTTTTTGCATCCTAGTTCTGGATACAGTTACTTGCCGACAGGAGAAAACGCGATGGATACATTGGGTTTGAGACCTGTTAGCGGTCAAATTATCCCCTACCTTGAAACAAGAGGCATACAAACGGGAGGTTCGGTTACAATTAACCTTTATGATTCTGTTCCTATGACGGGGATTTTATCTCAAATAAGCGGCATTACCCAGACCCCATTAACAGAGACAGTTGTTATTCCTGCGATACCAAGCTCAGGTATACGTCTAGATTTTGATTTAAGTTTTAACGAGGGTTTATCAAGCCTCTTTAAAAAGGATTTTATATATTTCTTGGGCAAAAGATTATGATTTACGACTACATATTATCAACTGGAGATGCCACTATTTCTGGCTGTTCTTCAAGTGCCTTGGGAGCAGATAGATTTGATGAGATCAATTTGACGGCGAGCAACTCCGCAGGAACGTTTTATTTTGATAATTCCGTTATAACGGGGGCGCAAGAAATCATGCTGTCTGCAAATGGTCAAACTTTATTTCAAGAGGTTCCAAAAACTGGACACGCACAAAAGAAATCTGTTTATAGTATATTTACTGGAGATTTTTTTATAAAGACGGGTGATAGTGACTTTTTTGAAAAGGGTGTTTTGTTTTTTGAAACAGGTGTGTCTATAAAAGGCTCCTCTTCTGTCTTATATGACAAAATGACGGGGTATTTCTTTGCAGGAACTGGAGACGAGAATGGAACTGGCCTTGGCGGTTGTTTGGGTTCAGGTATTAGGGGTAAATTGCCAGCAGCTACATTCGACCAATTTCATTATTTTTTGAATGGGCAAAAGGTTTATACTGGGCGAGGTGTTTCTGGGACGGCAATTTCTGAAGGATTCATTCCAGATTTCAACAGCGGCGGCGGTGGAGTTGTCTCTGGTTCAAATACAACAAAGTTTAAAGCCCTAGCTTATTTAAAAAGAGATAAAATTAACCAAATCACAGGTGAACAAGCAGACGTTTATGGCGCAAAATTCATAGAAAATCAAACAAATTTCTACTTAAATGGCGTTGAAGAGCTTTCTTCAATTTATCTAGAACTTTATACTGGTGTAAGTATTATAAAAACTGGGGTTGGGGCAATAGTTGATGAAAGCTTTGGGAGAAAAACAACGGGATTAAATTTAAAGTTATGAGCGAATCTGTTACAGCAATAGATATTAATTTTTCAAATGGCGGTGGAGGACACAGCGCCAACATTACCTCTGTAAAGAACGCAAAAAACCCTGATGGGACAGATTCTCTTGGCAGAGTTGAGGGAGACTTTGGGAGAAGAAGTGATTTTTCGGATCAGCGCATAGATAATTTATTAAAGAACTTTATATTGGTAGAGAAAACGACCACAAAGGGGTCAAGTGTGGAAACGGTTTCTAGGAAATATACGGATAAAACTTCATTAGCCTTAAATTCATACATTGTTTTAGTAAGAGGCGTTAATGCTACACCCAGAGAGGACATAAATGAAGTGGATCAATTTGGGAATCCCAAGTTAATAGATATGCCATATTTCTCTGAGGTTATAAACAGCCCCGATATGACGAATTACCCTTTTGAGGTTCTTCCACCTCGACAGCACAAGGCTACAATTATAGCTGGCAGAATCTACAATTACGAATCAGCGGCAGACCCAAAAGGAATAAAAATTTCACTTGTTTATAATAATAAGGAGCTTCAAGATGGGACAAACGACACGCCAGACTTATGTTTGAATGATGAATGGGTTAATGACTCTTACAAGGGTTCAAAGGATGGCGAGCCATTTGGAACTGGCCCAGATTTATCTCAATATGATTTAAAATTTGGATACACCCTCAAAGACTTTTTAACTATATTAAAAATAGCTGGTATTACAGCGGAAGGATTGCCGTCAGAAGAGGATATTGAGACCCTCTTTACAACAAGTGGCTCTTTGGCTAGTGTGGTTTCTTCCATAGCTTCTTATTTTGGACTGTATTGGTGGATAGACCCAAAAACTGGGAATATAAGATTTATTAGTAGCGATGCCGCTAGAAACCAGACAATACTTGACCCAACAGACCCAGCAAACGCAGATGAGTCTGTTGTTACAGCATCCTTCACCGAATCAGAGTTGGCGAATAGTGTAATTAACGTATATTCAGGATCAGAAGAAAAAAAAGATGACAAAGCGCCAAAAGATGACGACAGGCCGCGCCCGTGTTTCTTTAGAAGAGTCCAGTTAGAGGATTTTATTCCCCCTAATCCGTGGTTTGAGGCTGAAGGCCGAGCCGCTGATTCCCCTATTCTTTTAAGTCGCGAAAAACTTGGAACATTTTTTACTCTTTTTAATCAAGGATGTTCTCAGGAACAATTCTACAAACTTTGTTTCCTTTCGATGTTTATGGATTGGGGAAAAGATGGCAAAGGTAACCAAATACCTTTTTTACAATATGCTCCACTCTATTTAGAAAAACCAGCAGCTTTAAATATTTTTGATTATCTAGCTTTCGGGCAAGCAGGGGGAATCTATACTGCCAAAGACCCACTCGATGTTCTTCAACCCGTAGATAAGATAAAGGGGGCAAAAGCAGCTAAAGCAAGCGCGGAGTTGTGTGAATTAGAAGTCCCCTTTGAATTGGCGGATCAAAATAAAGTATGGAATAGAATAGAGCATAAGTTTCAATATTATAGGCTAGATGGAATGCATGCTGATGAGGCGCGGGTGGCGGGAAAGAGGAAGGGAAGGGACATCAAAAAGATGAAAGACCCTGAGAACCTATATGATTATATGAAGGCTTATTTTGAGGTGGCAGGAGGCATATTTGTGTCCAGCAGTTATAGCGAATATAAGTCAAAAAGAATGTCTTGGAATAACACCAACAATATTACAGTTCTTGGCCCTTATCGATACGATACTGAAATTAGAAAAGTGGATGAGTTGTCGATGTTAAATGATATTTTTAACAAGCTTAAAATGACGGGATATGAGCGCGACCCAAATACAGGAAAGCCAAAGTTAGATGAATTTGGCAATAAAATCCCGAGACCAATGCGGATTGAAGACCTTGCTGAAACAACTAATGGTGAGGCAGTATGTATACCTAAAACCCCTCCTGAAGTGGATGGCTTTGGCAGGAAAAACCCCCCTGTAAACAAATTTCATTTTGTTGCCATAAGGCAATTTCCTAAGCTGGAAAAAGACAACGGAAAAGGTTTGGATGAATGGGATGATTTTGAATGGCTTGACAAGGAGGTTGAATTTTTTGAACCAAGAAACAGGCCGAGACATAGATACATTGGAGGCCCGACATTAAATACAGTGGTAAATCCTCACTTTGTTGACAAAACAAAAGCTTTAATTATATCATCTATCAACAAATATGATGCTGCGATGGCGAATACGAGTAAGCGGCGCTTAAGATTGACTTACACAAGATCAAAAACTGAGGTGAACAAGATTAGCGAAGATGGAGAGGTGGCGGAAGACAACGCGCTTGCTGCAAGTAGTGATAGTGCTCAAAAAATATCAGACCTTTTTGATAGATATGATTCTAAAAGTTTCGTAATTGAATCTCCTGAGCATAAGTTAACTCGACCAGTTTCCTTGGTGACGACGAATGGTTCGACCACGGAAATAGCAGCTATGGCGGTAGCTAGGGGTAAATACGCGGATGTAGAGAACCCGCTAAATACATCTTCAAGGACTCTTTATGGACTTCATATACCAGAGAAATTTGAGGTGACCACAAGCTCGTTGTCGTTTTCCATGAATAACAACGGAATAACCACAACTATTGGGGAGTCTACATTAAATCTAATACCACCTGATCAAGATTACCTTATGTCGCAGGGCATGGAGGCAATTCGAAAGGATATTTCTTCAAGGAGATTTAATGCCGCGCAAAGAAATTACTTTGGACTATGATTTTTTTACAATCGCAATAAGCTTACGGCACTCTTTTGCTGGAATATCAGAATAGTTTAGCCAATCAGCCGCTTCTTCGTTGCGGTAGGACTCTTCCTTCCACAAGGCTCTTAGAAGCTCTTTGAAACCTTTAAAGGACTCTATTTCATGTTTTTCCTTCAAAGCCTTCTCAAGCG
>MDSZ01036178.1_pt1 | contig 28775 bp, 14 predicted proteins | sample 811201 | NCBI WGS metagenome assembly MDSZ01 (sample SAMN05326647, study PRJNA326480) | marine metagenome | isolation source: seawater | place: Indian Ocean: North | collected 2010 | reverse complement strand
GGCGGTAAGAAAACAAGAAAAAACAGAAAAATCAAAATTCGTAAATTCAGCAAAGATAAAAATAAGAAAAATAAGAAAAATAAAAAACAAACAAAAAATAAAAAATACAAAAAAGGTAAGCCTATAAAAAAAAAACCAAAAAAAACCAGAAGAAGAAGATATTAATTTAAGTAAAAATATTCTACCGATTTAATTATCTCGCTTTGCAGCATTCCTTGTACTATCATCGACCAACTTGAAAAAGGCCAATGACCGCTACAACCATATTTCAATATAAATGGCTTAATATTCTTTTCCACCGCCGCATCGGCTGTGTGTTTTATGCATGATTCTGTCCATGTTCCACAAATTATCAGATTCTTTCTATCACCAATAATATCTGTCAACCTATTTCCACATGCGAATGTATTTGGATATATTGTTTTAATAACATTATCATATTGTTCCATTTTGCACTTAATCTCATCTATAATATCGGTTTTTTCAGGAATGTAAAAACTCCAAAATCTTTTGCTGTCAACCACATCATAAACCATTTCATCACTATCAGCCACCCTTACCCATCTTGTATAAACAATAGGGATATCATACTCTTTTGCTAAATCGATATTTTTATTAATTTCATCAATCATAGATTTACTGAATAATGGACGATAAGCTTCCACCATATCGATAACCAATAAAACCGAATCATGTGCATTTAAATTAACATCAATAGGAAATAAATAAAGCTTAACACCATTATACAGGTAAGATAAGCGAGAAAATAAAGAAGGCATATAAGATTTTGTACGAATTCGTGTAATATACATCATAAAAAGATGAAAATATAAAACATACAAAAATATGTTAAGGTGATGTAATTCAAAGTAATAGCAATATTTGTCTTCTTTTTCCATCATATAAAGATTAATTAAATATATTTTTAAGTAATCTTTATATTATGATTTATACTTCATATTTTCTTATTTGATTATCATCAGAATTTCCTTCTTCAATATCTTTATTAATTTTAATTTCTTGCATTTCAATATTGATTTGATCATCAGATAAACGATGTTCTAAAATCTCATCTTCACTCGAATCATCTAATCCTTGTGAGCGAACTGAACCAGGTAATTTAAAGGTGAGCAAGCTATTGTTATTTTTAATATTTTTCATTGTTTCTTGATGTTTTAGATATTGGATGTGCTGTATTTTCTTTTTCCGCTCCATTTCGTGTGTGCTAATGTCTTTAAAAATTTTAATTTCTTCTATATGGGATATTACAGGTTTGCTGATTAATGAATGTTTGTATTTTTTGTTAAAAACCAATAAAATGTCATCAGGAATGGAAGGACTTTGTTCTAACATTCTGTTATACTCTTGTCTGCAATTTTCAACAAAAGTCGCACCATCAGAACATCTATCTTTCTTCGGTAAATTTAATTCAACAGAAATATATCTTGAAAATTTTGAAAACATAACACTGGAACTTCTATGTGTTTCTTGTAATTCATTGACCTTAAAAAATTGTGCCAATGTTGTTATTAATCCAGAAAGTAAGTTTAACCCGCCTATAATCATAATAGCTTCTGAACGATACCTTTCGGGTATATTTTGCTGTGCAAAATTAGCAGTACCTGTTAATGTACTTAAAATAATAACAGGAATCGCATAATGCATATTTTTAACTTTGTAATGTCTATAGGCTCTATCATGCATCCATCCATAACAAGCTGAAATTTCCCCCCAATTTTTTAAAATTAATTCATGTTGTTCCTCCCATGTGTCCGCCATATATAATTAATTAAGATATTTAAGAATTCATGTAATTATGTATCAAGTTTTCCTTGCTAGTATTTATAACATCCCCGGTTAAAAACGCATTTTCATATGTTTCTCTTAAAAGACTTTCTGGAGCATGACTACCAATCTTAATTAAACCACGATCTCTTAAATATTCCTTTATTTTAGATATTTCATGCTTTTTTAACAAATTAACTTCTTGATCTATTGTTTTTCTAGTAGCACGATCTTTTATCAATACAGATATAGTCTTATTTTTTTTACCTAATTTAGTATAATGTTTTGACAATTTTTTCCCTCCACCTTTTCCAGTAATTTTTCTTTCTTTCATAGGTTCTGTTAAAACTAAAGGGAGAGGTCGTTTTTGTGTAGTATTTTTCCATTCCCTATAGGTTGGTTTGTCTCCATTCTTAATATTACTATATGGTGGATCAGGCAATAACTTTGAATTAAAAGTTTCAATATTCTCATTAGTTTTTAATTCTATTTTTGGCTTAGAAAATAGATCATCTTTTTCCTGTTTTTTCTCATTAATTTCTTTAAATAAATCTACAGATGATTTAAACGACTCATCATTGCTATTTGCTAAATTCTTTCTTTCTCTTATTCTTTTTATAAGATCCCGTTTAATACTCATTGGCTTAATATTAATTGGTTTGGCTTTTTGAGTTTTATTTTTCTTTTTAGAAGATGATAAATTGAATAAAGCCGGATTAATTTTAATTTCTTTTTTATTTGTTGTCATATAATTAATATGACAACAAAATTATTACTTATAAAATACTAATTAATGCTTCCAATACACATATTGTATAATAATCTATTTTGAAAATATAAAACAAATGGTTGCAATATAGATAAAACTATAATTAATATACTTTTATTTTCGCTATATTTCATAATTCCGTATACTAATGACATTATCATTACTAAAGCTCCTATCATCGAAACTATTAAAAAGAAATCGCAATTAGAAGGATCCATTGGACCAAAAGCATCGTTTAATGCATTGTTCATTTATATTATATTGATATAAAATTCTTGGACTATATTTAAAAATAAATTGATTTAAAGATTATTAGATTTAGTATAAATTAATAAATGGATTGTAGGAAACAAGAAGATGGTATATATGATGATGAAACACCTTGGAATATAATAGATTTATATTTTAATAAACAATATTTAGAAAGATTAGTAAGACATCAGATTGAATCCTATAATTACTTTATAAATACTCAAATGACAAATACTATTGATATGTTTAATCCGGTAGTTATAAGATCGGAACAATACTATGACAAAGATGTAAAAAAATATTCACTAGAAATTAATATTTCTTTTGAAAATTTGAGTATTCTTAGACCACAGATACATGAAAATAATGGTGCTACTAAACTTATGTTTCCTAATGAAAGTCGTTTGCGCAATTTTACATATGCTTCATCTACACTTATAGACATTAAAATTAAATATATTATAAGAAGTGGTGACAATTTAGAAAATGAGAAAGTATTATATAACACAATACCTAAAGTTCATATAGGAAAGATTCCAATTATGTTGCAATCTTCATTGTGTTTACTCCACAATTACAAACACATTAATAATAATGTAACAGGTGAATGTAAATATGATCCTGGTGGATATTTTATAATTAATGGTTCTGAAAAGACAGTATTAGGGCAAGAAAGAGCTGCAGAAAATAAAATACAAATATTTAACATATCTAAAAATAATAGCAAATGGGAATTTATAGCAGAAATAAAATCTATACCGAGTTTCAAATGTATTTCACCTAAACAAATTGCAATGTATATATCTGATAAAACAAATGATTATACAATATACTTATCTATACCTAGAGTTAAAAAACCTTTACCTTTGTTTGTTATTTTCAGAGCATTAAATATAATATCTGATAAAGATATCTGTAAAAAAATAGTATTAGATATAGATAATATAGCTAACAAAAAAATATTGTATCATTTATCAGGTAGTATAGTAGATGGTTATGACGTCAAAACTTATGATGATGCGATTAAATATATAACAAATAATGTTATGTTTACTCCTATAAATATGGATAAAGATAGTGGTCAGCAAAAAAAAAAAGAATTTGCGATAGAAGTTATAGAAAATGATTTATTTCCTCATTGCAGAACAAAAGTAGAAAAAATATATTTCTTAGGTTACATGGCTAATAGATTAATTAAGGCAAGTTTGGGAGAAATATCTTTAGATGATAGAGATGATTATAAAAATAAAAGAATTGATTTAACTGGTTCATTACTAAATAATTTATATCGAAATTATTTTAATAAATTGGTGAAGGATATGATAAAACAGACTATCAGAGAATTAAATATTGGTTCATGGAAGTCTAATGACGACTATCTTAATATTATCAATCATACAAATATATACAAAATAATTAAATCTACAACTATTGAAAATGGTATCAAAAGATCTTTATCAACTGGTGATTTTGCAATTAAACAAAATAGTTCTAATAAAGTTGGTGTAGCACAAGTTCTTAACAGACTAACATACATTTCAAGTTTGAGTCATCTCAGAAGAATTAACACACCTATTGATAAAAGCGGTAAATTAATCCCACCAAGAAAGTTACATAATAGCACTTGGGGATTTTTGTGTCCTGCTGAAACACCAGAAGGGCAATCAGTTGGTGTTGTTAAAAATTTATCATATATGACAAATGTAACTATGCCAAGTTTATCATGTATATTATATGATATAATAGAACCTAAATTGGTTAAACTAGATTTAAATGAAAATAAAGATTATTTTGGTAAAGTAAAGGTCTTTATTAACGGTAATTGGATAGGTATAACAAATAATCCCTATGAACTTTTTATGGATTTGAAGGAAAAAAAATACACTGGTATTATTAATATTTATACATCTATAATCTTCAATTATAAGGATAAAGAAATTAAGATATGTAATGATGCAGGTAGATTGGTTAGGCCTCTACTTAGAGTTAAAGATAATGAGTTAATATTAAATGACGATATTATTAATTCGATAAATGATAATAAGCTAGTATGGGATGATCTACTTTACAAAGATACATCAATCATAGAATATATAGATCCAGAAGAGCAAAACGTTTCTATGATTTCACTTAAATACAAAGATTTAAAAAAAAATAATAGTGGTTTTATACATAAATATACACATTGTGAAATACATCCAAGCACCATATTCGGCATATTAGCATCTTGCATTCCTTTTCCAGAACACAATCAATCTCCAAGAAATACTTATCAGTGTGCTATGGGAAAACAAGCCATGGGAGTTTATGTTACAAATTTTGATAATAGAATGGATAAGACAAGTTATGTTTTAAATTATCCACATAGGCCTTTAGTAGATACTAGAATAATGAATTTAATAAAGCTAAATGAAATTCCTTCAGGAATACCTGTTATAGTCGCTATTATGACAAACACTGGATACAATCAGGAAGATAGTATAATGTTTAATCAAGGTTCTATTAATAGAGGATTATTTCAAGCTACCATTTATCATACAGAAAAAGATGAAGATAAAAAATTACATGGCGATGATGAGATAAGGTGTAAGCCAGATAGATCTAAGACAAAAAATACAAAATTTGGTAATTACAATAAATTAAATACAAATGGTGTTATACCTGAGAATACACTACTAGAGAATAGAGATGTTATTATTGGTAAGGTAATTCCAATTAAAGAAAATAGAAATGATCACACTAAAGTTATTAAATATGATGATGATAGTAAAGTTTATAGGATAAATGAACAATGTTATATAGATAAAAATTATATAGATAGAAATGGAGATGGATATAGTTTTTGTAAAGTGCGTATTAGAACTGTCAGACAACCTGTGATAGGTGATAAATTCTCCAGTAGACATGGTCAAAAAGGAACTATAGGCAATATTATACCAGAAAAAGATATGCCATTTACAGGGAATGGAATAAAACCTGATATTATTATTAATCCACACGCTATTCCATCTAGAATGACTATAGCTCAGCTTAAAGAGACGCTATTAGGAAAGGTATTATTAGAGTTAGGACTATTTGGAGATGGAACAAGTTTTGGTAATCTAGATATAAAAACCATATCTAATGAACTTCTTAAGTTAGGATATGAAAAAAATGGAGAAGAAATTTTATATAATGGTATAACAGGTACACAAATTGAAACATCAATATTTATGGGTCCTTGTTTTTATCAAAGATTGAAACATATGGTTTTAGACAAAACACATAGTCGCTCGATAGGACCTATGGTAGCTCTTACTAGACAACCTGCAGAAGGCAGATCAAGAGATGGTGGATTGAGATTTGGAGAGATGGAAAGAGATTGCATGATATCTCATGGTGCGTCGAAATTTACAAAAGGAAGAATATATGATGCCTCAGATAAATTCGAAGTTTATACTTGCAATAATTGTGGAATAATTGCAGCATTTAATAATGATGTGAATATACACATATGTAAGGTATGTGAAAATAGAACAGATTTTAAATTGGTTAAATTGCCTTATTCATGTAAACTATTGTTTCAAGAACTAATAACAATGAACATCGCTCCGAGAATTATTACTAATTAAATATTATATATCATATTTTAATATTAATATTAAAATATGGAACAAACTCTAATAGATATTAGAGATTTATCAAATATTAAATTTGTATCAAATTATAAGAATACAGATGTACTCGACTTAAGCAAAGGAAATATTTATAATATAAATAAATCTACTTTTTCTGAAACTCTTTCAAAATTTATAAAACTTGATTTTGGTAGAAATGTCGTTATTAAAAATATAAAACTATTTGGATTTAGTAATAATAATATTAAATATAGAATACATAATAAATTACATGGAATACCTATATACAAATTGTACGATAACGATTATTACGATATTAGTTCTGATATAACAGATACTTCAAACGTTTCTAATATTGTTTTAGAAACACAAAAAATACTTAATTTACCAAATAAAATATCCTACTATCCTAGAATAACAGATAAACTTTTTTATGTAAATAATTTTAATTATAATATTAAATGGTCTTGGGAAATTGATATTCCTAGTACTACATATAGATATTCTACTTCTTTACAAGAAGGTATATATGATATTAGTGGATTAAATAACCAACTAAATAATTTAATATTTGACATTAAATATGGTCCTAGAAATGCTTTTAAAAACAAATATCCTTTAGCATTAAGAGGATCAAAAAATTATCCTAATTTTACATTATCATTTTATAATAGTTCAAATTTTAATATAATTATTTATAGTGATAGTAGTTTATTTGATTTACTAACTATAAAAATTAATAGTTCTTTTATTGTATATGCTAACACATACTATACAATAGAATTTACTTATTTACCATATAATAATGAGTACTTATTTATTTCTTACAATAATACTAACATATATGATGATTATAATGTAATATATAATATTAATAATTTTTTTGATAAACTTCCTGAGAAAGATCATTCCGGTAACATTATTGATTATACTGAAGAAGATATAACTAAAGAAATTTATCTTGAAAGAAAAAGTATATTAGATATATCTGATAATACTGCTATTAGAATATCACAAACTAAAGATGAAACTAGTATGGGTATTTACACTATACTAGGAGAATTATCTTGTAATAGCATAGAAACTATTATTGGAACACATGATAATTCTATTATTGGAGATATTTCAACAAATAATATAGAAATTGAAAATTATCTATACACAAACACTATAGATTCTAGTTTCATTGATACATATAATATAAGTATTACTAATGATATATGTGGTAACAATTTAACACTTTCAACTAATAATGTTAAAGTTCATTCAACCAATTTCAGTGATTTAGATTTTTCTAATAATACAATTAATTTATATAATTCATCTAAAAACTTTAATTTAAATAAAAATAAATATAAGTTAATTATTTTTAATTTTAATAATCCTTATAAAAAAAATATAATATTTAATAATTTTAAATTCAATGACGTCTTTAAAAATAACCCTTTATTTAAAACTTATTTACTAGACAATAGTAATAATTATTATTGCTTAGGAAGTATTAATACATCATATAACAATTTAAAAGATGCAATTACATTAGGTAATAATATAACTAATACATTAAATATAACAATACCCTATATAGAAGATTTATCAAAAATAGTTTTTGAATTTGAAGAATCGCAAAGTAGAGGATTATTTTTTAGTTATGAACCTATTGATAATAATAAAATTTTTGTTATAGATGATAGTAATAATTGCATATATTATGAAAAAAATGATCCATCATTTGTAGATATAAGTGCTGTTATTAGATATAAAATACCTAATGGTAATTATAATTTATACGAACTTAATAATGAATTATCAAAAAAACCAATTATTCCTCTACCTATATTTATTTCTCCTGATAATAGTGGAATATTGAGAGAGTATGTTGTTACAGGCGGTGCTATATCGTCATATAACACTTATATAAGTAATTCATATAGTATTGTTAATAAATATAAAAATAATGAAATACCAGCTGATTTACATAAAATAACATATAACTCTCTTAGTGGAGATATAGATATATCTAATACTAGTAATATTAATATATTTGGACAAATTTTAGATCCATCTCTTGATGTTCCTATTAGATCATATGAAGAATATGATAAATATACATATAATCAAAACAAATTAATTTTTTTTGTTAAAAATGATAATTTAGATTTTTCATATACTATTTTAAATAATAATGATTTGAGTAATTCTTTTTTTAATTATTTCTTTGAAGAAGAAATATCTTTTATTATACCAAGTGACATAAGTGATAATAATACAAAATATTTCGATTTATCAAATATTCTAAATATATCACCTACAACTACTTGGGATATAGAAAGAGATGGTAACAATATAGATATTTTGTCTAATGATTCGTCAGGTAATAATGGTGGTAACATATTCGCTAGTTTATTAACCATTAGAAACGAGTTCAATAATAATCTTAATTTTGATTTAGATTACGTTAATGACAACAATATAAACTCCATGGATATTTCAGGTGTTTTTGCTAATCAAAATAAAATGTTTAAAATTTATTCAGACATAAACTTTAAAAACTTTTATTTTTTAAAAAACACACAAGAATACATCACAAATTATAACAATATAATATACTATGGTATTTCTTATGAAGATACTATTTTGGCAGTCGATGCTAGTAATCTAATTTATTTAAATTTAGATAAATATACATTGACAGATAACTCTAGTAATATACATCAATACAATAACTATGTCCATGTTTATGAAAAATTATTCATTAAAGAATTGTCATGTAATGATATATCTTTTAATATTATAAATTCTCCTTTTTTGGATTTTACATTCAATAGCTTACATTCTAATGATGTTTATGATGTTAAAAGTATAAAAATTAAATATGATAACAAAAATATTTTTAATAATGAAAACTCCAGCAATATTTATTTAGCATATTTCAATTCAATTAATACATTAAATTATAATACAAATTCTGGTAACAGAATGTTAATAACTAATTCAGAATTATATGACGGATGGTGTATAAAAATGGATCCTGATAAAAAAAATCATAATTCTTTGGATTCCGGAACTCTTGAATTTACTTCAAACTTTTATAATGATGTCAGTTCTTCTTGGTTTAATATTAATGCATCTACAACATTAACTAATATGGCTCATACATCTTTAAACGATCGAAGATTCACAGAGACAAGTTCTAACATTGAGGATATATTTAATAATATTGATATAGGTGACTCCAGAGAAAAAACTTTATTTCCTGGGGCTGATTCACATCTTATTGTTGTTGATAGACTCAAGAAGAATATTAGTGATTTTAATGCTGCCCCTCCAAATTTTTTAAAAAACGATGAACGAAATAATCCTGCCATTCTTAAAACATATTTCTTACATGATGATATTTCTTATAATTCTGTAATTCAGGATATAATATTAAAATTATTTCCTATTAAATTTAAAAATAACAAAACAGGATTTATTGAAACCGGCTATAATCTATATGACATATCTAATAATATCAGTAAAATTAATTACTTGCTCAAAGATGAAAAGATGAGAGGCTTTTCTTTTAATAGTTTAATACCTTATATCTGTAGAACTATACAAGAAATATCTGATGCTCTCAACGAATTAGAAGACAAAATTAGACAAGCTGGTTACATAATAGAGTAATTATGAATATTAAAAATATTTATAGTTAATATATGTCATATATTAACTATAAAAATATATATACTATATACGATGATTTGTGTTATAATCTATTTATAGATGATTTAGATGAATTACAAAATCTAGTTAGCAATAGTAATTATAGTAAATCAATTTATAGAAATGAAATACAAGATATATCTTTTTTACAATTTAATAATTCTTATAAAGAAAATGTAATAGATCTAGATAGTGGTGATATTTACAATATAGGAAGTAAAAAAATAAACATCAGAAAATATAAATATTTTAAAGTAGATTTTAAACGCTTTATAACCTTAAGTAATGTTATATTATACGATGAATCTTATAATGATATTTCATATGTTCTTTGGACCAAATCTAAAGAACGCGCAGATGATAATGCAATCTTTGATACTAGTAGTCAAATAGTTAATGATATCTCATTAATTCATGTTAAAGAAGTAGTTTTTCAAATAGATAATTATGAAAATTTTCCAAATTATTTATACTATAAACCTATTAAAACCAGGAAAATATTTTACTATCCAATTGATATCGATATATCTTTTATTAATTATTATGCATTCAATAATTATTACTTAAATTATTACTATAATGATTTTCCAGGATTTTATAAAAACAATGATGATAATATATATATAAACAACAGAACACCAACTATGTCTGAATCTACAAATATTATTAATAATATTGGACCTCTATTATATGGTGATGAATTAGACAATTTTTATAGTATTGAAGATATGAATAATTATTTATATAATAATACTAAAGTAGAATTTGATAGAGGCTTTTTTGATATGAGCGCTATTACTCAAATAGATGATAACTATAACTATGCCATCAGTTTTTTTTATAATAATTACAGCGATATAGAAAATAATATATATGATACATCAAATATATATATTGACTTATCTAGTGATATATTTAGATTATTTAATTTAACTGATATATCATCTCAAAATATTAAAAATATTTCTGTTAATAATAATACAATTAAAGTACTTGATTTATCTGTTAATACAGAAATATCATTTAATTTTATTTATAATCCCTATAAAGATGCCGATTTCTTAATAAGCAATAAATTAAACGGAGATTATCAAATTGTTGGAACAACTAAAAATGTTATTATTGATAAATATCTCTTATCTAATACTAATGATTTATCAAGTACAGAATTAATTAGGTATATGATTCCAATTATACTTTATAACAATAGATATGTTTTAGTTAAAGATAATAACTATTCTAAATTAATAACCAATGATTCTAGTTCAAATTATTTAATCTCTAATAATATAACTAGTGTCAGTTTAAATTCTAATGATATATCTTGTAATAATGTTACAAGTAATTATATAAATACTAATGATATTAAAATATATAACAATTTAAATATATATGACTTTAAAATTAGCGAAATTATAGATTCTTTTAATACTGAATTAATTAATCTAGAATCTATGAATATTAATAAGTTTAATGGGAATTTTAATCTATTACATAATGTAGATTTCTATGTTAATTATCCTTATAAAATAAATAGTCATAAACTTAATACTAATATATTAAAAATATATAACGAAGAATTTTTAAATTATAACAATGATTATTTAGAATTGAAAAAAATTGTTTATTCAGATAAATTAGTTTTTAATAATGTTTATAGCAATAAAATTATTTATAATATGAAAAATTTAGATATATCTTTTAATAAAACTAATATTAATAATATTATTTGTAATAAATCTTTATTTGTTAACCAAGTTATTAAAATTAATTATGATTTTAATGTTGATATGGCTTATAGTAATAAAGGATATATGATGCAAATTTCTTCTTACAAATCTGGATTATATGATTCTGGGTGGAATATAGAATTAAACACCTCTAACAATATTAATTCTACCGACAAATCATATATACGTCTTTATCCATTACAAACTAATTCTAGCAATAGTTATGGTTCTATTTTTGAAGTAGAAAGTTACTATTTAAAACATAGCTCAAGTTTAAATTGGATTAAAAATATAGATTATTCTAACATTTCTGATACACAATACCTATCTAAAATTCTTTATAAAGATGTATATAATAATGTATTTATAGAAAATTTTGATAATATTACTACTAAAATATCTGATATACAATACTATCCTAATTTGAACATTATTAAAAATATTAAACCAAAACTATTTTATAGAGATAGTGGAACAAATCGCAAGTTATCTTCAGGATTAATAGCACAAGATTTACAAGAAAATTATGATTTATCATTTTTGGTATATAGTAACTATAACAATTATAAACTTGAAGAAGAAAAATTGTATATTAATTATGAAGGATTACAACCTTTTATAGTAGCTTCTTTACAAGAATTATATTTTATACTTGAAAAAATAAATGATTGGCACGAGAATTTATCTAGTTGAATTAAATAATATATAATAATTTGATATTATAATGAGTTATTATCCAGAACCTGCACCTGCACCTGCACCTGCGCCTGCATCTGCGCCCGAACCTGCATCTGCGCCCGAACCTGCATCTGCGCCCGAACCTGCGCCTGCACCTGCATCTGCGCCCGAACCTGCACCTGCACCTACGGTATCTTCAGCGTCCACATCTACACAAGAACCTTCAATATATCTTACATCAGAAAATTCAAGTAATTATAATTATATATTTACATTAAATAAAGACTTGTCACTTAATAACATATTATTTGATTATGATTCACTGAGGAGATATGTATGTAGTGAAGGTAATGATAGCCATCAGCCTATGTCTATAAATACACTCTATGATTTATCGTTTATTAGTTTCACTAAAACCCCGTTAGTTAAAACTGCAATTAATCTCAATAACAATAATATTGTAAATGTTAATAGATTATATTATGTATCTCAACTTTGCACATATCTTAAAATTACACCAAAAAGATTACTATCATTTAGTAATTTAGAACTAAAAGATAGCAATAATAATAATATATTTTTTAAATTACATCAGTTTAATGTAAATAGTAATTTATATGAAAGTAGTGGAAATTTAGTATCTAGTGTAGATAATGTAACTATAGAACCCTCAAGTAATATTGTTTTTCAATTTGAGACTGCAACATCTATACCATACTCTATTTTATTTACAAATTTCTATACAGATGAAATATTCAATATTTATGAATCGTTCAATATAAGATGGAGAATATACAACACAACTGAATGGAATTATAGTAGTGATATAGCTTTCGGAACTTATAGCATAGAAGATTTAGATAATGAATTAAAAAATATATACATAAGTAAAAATATTACCATATTTTCTCAGAATGATAAATCAATAAATATAGCAGAAAATAATTATTATCCTAATTTTATTTTAAACTTTCACAACAAGTTTTATACATTAATTGAAATAGATTATACTAGTTCAATATTTAATTTATTTAATATTAAAATTAATGAAAACATATTTATACAGAATGAACAACATATAACGTTAGACATAGAATATAGACCATATCTAGATATCTATACAGAAATAAGTTACTCTTATCAAGAAGACATTTATAGTGAATATTATAATTATATGAATATAGATAATTTAATAACTAGCATACCTATAAATTTATTTGGTAGTTTGTATAACCATAACATTACATCAAGTCAAGAAATTAAATTATACAAAGAACACAATTATTTTAACATTAGATTAGATGATAATGTGGAATTTAATTATTTATTAGAAACTAAAGATGGAAATAGTGTTAGAACATATGAATCGATATATACTAATATTGAATCTCTTAATTATGATAGTAGTTATTGTAGTTTATTTACTTTATCATGTAATGATATAGATACTTTAAAAATAACAAGTGACAATATTGATACCAGTTATATTTCTATGAATGATATATCTATTAATAATTTATTTAAAGGGAAAAATATTGATATTAGTTATTTATTTATCAATAATACTATTGATATAAGTGATACTATTAATAATTATAATATTAATTTAAATAAAGACAGCTTTATTAATTTTGATAAAAATAAATCAAAATATGTAAGGTTCGATATTTCTGGACAAATAGAGTTTTATAATTTTAAATTCATAGATTATCATGATAAAGATGTATCTTTTAATGTGTATTCTCTAACAGATAATGCATATATTGAAGAAAATTATGTAACACTTTTTAATCATACTTTTAAAAACAACGAAAGTATAATTTTCCAATTTATAGAAAGTCAACAAATTGGATTATATTTTAAATATGATACTATTGATTATGGAAGTATTTTTGCATTAAACGATTCTAATAATAAAATATATTATCAACCTAATAGTTTAAATTATAAAGATGATAATTTGACTGATTATAAATATTATATTCAAGCCATTATTCCATTAGATCCGAGTGCAGACGGGGATACTTTATATACATTGGCTGATATTAACAATTTTTTAAGAGAAGGTACTTCCACAACAAAACATATTTGCTTTTTTGATGCGTCTGATGCTAAAGCTGTAATTCCTATACCTCTTGATACATCTGGTGTCTATTCTAATAGAAAAGGTATAGAATATAAATTAAAGCAATGGCCACCAGGATTACGCGCAACTTCTAATAGATATGATACTATTTTTGTTGATACATTAGGAGACACCAGTTTAAATTTCAATATATTAAGTGAGTCGTTGTTTGCATCCAGAAGATATAATCCAATAAATTCTATAGGTATTTTTGATGACAATTTAAGTGATAAACTTTTATTTGTATTAGAAGCATCTTGTGATACATCGCATAATTTATTAAACAATTTTTATTCGCGTGTCATCCCTGGAGAAGCCGAAGAGCAATTTGAAGACTCTTTTTTGCGCAATTTCTTTAAATTAAACTTTGCGCCTACATTAAGACAATTTCCTCTTGATGTCTCTTACATCAATCTTAATGAATACCAAGACTATAATCAACTTTACTATTTATTTAAAGAAGAAATAGATTATAAATCATCTAGCAATCAGCTTAAAAAATCTGGTGCAGGTACCGCTGCATGTGCTTTTTTTGTACTCGATAAAGAAAATGAATCTAACATTATTAAAAATGGAGATAGAACAGGTATATTATTAAATGTTAATAATAACTATTTATCTAATTTAAATGATTATATTTCGATTTATACTATTGATAATGAAACTATAGATATATCTAATATTAATACAAATTTTAATGAATGGTCATTTAATTATACATTTAAATACAAGTATAAATATTTTAAAAATGAACAATATAATAAATACTTTGATATATCTTCAAATGAAGCAATTATATCCTATCCTGAAAAAAGATATTTTATTAAAAATAACATTGAATATTTCTCTATTGATGATATATCATTTATTAAGAGTGTAAATAACTATTATGAGTATAATAATGAAGCTATACATAACAATGTTCTAATATGTAAAACTATTAAAGGTCTCGACTTATCATGCAATATTATTAAATTACCTAATTATAATTTAACTGATATCACAGATTTATCCATCAATACTTTAACTATTATAAATGATATTAGTATCAATAAAATGGATCTAGATTTATCTAGCGGATTAGTATTTAAAAGTGACTATTACTATAATGAGAACTATTTGGATAATATTGCCTTAGATAACTCTAATTCTATAGTTAAAATATTATATGATGATACAAATTCAACACATAAAATGAATATACTTTCTGTTACTGGTGATAACAATAGTGGAAAAACCGACTATGGTTGGGAGATTTTCACAACATTTAATAGTGATACTTCATTTAATCGTATCATTAATAAAAGAAACATTAGACTTTCTCCTACTTCATTATATAATGATTTCGAAGACATTAGTATGAATTGGAGAAATTCAGAAGTTATAGACAAATCATTAACATCATTTGAAATAGATTCTGATATAATTACATATAATAATAATTTTGTTATGGCAGATTATAACTACCTTTATAACATATCTGATTTATCATATGCATTAGATGATATATATAATTTACAACCGAAAATATTTATAATTAATAATTATATTTCTAATACTGATACGCCTACTCCAATTACCAATATTAATTTAGAACATAAATTTAAAAGTTCCGCTGGTTTTTTTGCAAATGATATCTTAAATAATGTTAATAATTTATCACATGTTGTTGATGGAAATGATAGTAAACCTATACATATAGATAATATACAAATACAAACACATATTTGTAAAGCAATTCAGGAAATATATGATAGAATTCAAAGATTATATTTAATTATTAATCCACCTGAGCCCGAACCTGAACCCGAACCACCGGAACCTGAACCCGAACCTGAACCCGAACCACCAGAACCAGAACCCGAACCTGAACCCGAACCACCAGAACCCGAACCTGAACCTGAACCCGAACCCGAACCTGAACCTGAACCCGAACCTGAACCCGAACCCGAAATAGAACCTGAACCTGAACCCGAACCTGAACCCGAACCTGAACCTGAACCCGAATCCGAACTCAACTAGTTTAACCTATAGGTTAAACTTTACTATAACAAATGATCAATATGTAATTTAATAGACATATATTTTATATAATATTAATATATGTCTATTAATCCATTCTATTATAAAAATATTATATTACAAAATGATGGCATAAATGTTAGTGACCTTAGCAATAGTGGCGATTTTGCATTACTAAAAGAATTTGACTTAAATAATACTGGTAAAGAACCACCAAATAAAAATACATTTGATGTTTCTAGTATATCATTTGATATTAATACATCTTATAAAAATACTTTTAATTTAAATTCTAGAGATATATCTAATATTAATACTATTAATATTCCTGGTATATTTTTAAATAAATTAAAATTTGATTTTAATAAAAATGTTACATTCAATAACCTTAGAATATTCGATAAATATTTAGAACCAATACCTTTTTTATTAATACATAAATATAACGTTGAAAATAATAGCACTTTTGATATAAGTAATAATGTTACTAATGATTACATAATCAATAATCAGTTAATCGTAGATTTTTCTAAAAATATACCTATGCCTTATAACTTTAAATATGAAAGAAAACTCGATAATAATATATTTAAAATAGGTAGTTTAAATATTCAAAATAATATTTTACAAGAAAAAAATGATAACAATTTTAATTGGAATTTAGCACCATGGAAAATAATTACTATAAGCAATGAAACTATACCTGATCAAGATTTATCAGTAAATAAATTAAACGACTATTTAAAAAATATTGTTAATCAACAAGGAAGAAAAATATTTCCTAGTGATAAACATCCTATTGAAATATATCCATATAATAATAGTGATATATCATGTGTAATTAATTTTCGATATCAAGGTTACACCGAAAGCGAATTAAATGATAATACTGATTTATCTTTTGTCGATATAAGTACAGCATATATTTCAATAAATAATACAAGTTATAAATATAATTTAGCTAAAAATATTTATATTGATATATCTAGCAATTTATTCGAATATTTAAATTTAAATAACACTAATGATGTGAGACTATCTAATAATACAGAAAATAATGATTATAATGAAACTGCTATAAAATTACCTATTAATCAAGATATTTCAATTAATTTTATTTTTAAACAATCTAAAGTTCTTGAAACTTTATTATATTATGGTACATCCTTAAATAATGATGATTTTATTTATCTAACATCATACAATAACTTTTCAGATAAAATACCATTAAGTGATCATGATAATAATGTTATTAATTATGACCCTAATAATATGGATTTATCTGGGTCATATACTATATCTCCACAAAGAGTTGACATACTTAATATAGATAATAAAAATATTATTTATGATGAAGGTAATAATATTAATATGTATTATGACTATGTCAATTGTAATAAACTAGATATATGTGATAATATAACAAATTCAAATAACTTATTATTAGATAGCATTGATATATCATTTATTAAAGTTGATTTAGTTTCCATAAATAAAATAGAAAATGCTAACTATTTATTTACTTCTTCACAAAATATATATTCATATATTTCTAATCATAATTTAATAGATTGTTCGTTAGGAATATTTTCTTCTAATCTTACCGATATAAGTAATACTAACGCTAATGATATTAATATTCTTAACAACTTACAATTAGATATTAGTTCCAGTATTAATAATATTGTTGATAATAGTTATGCTTATATTATTTCATATAACAATAAAAATATTATAAATTATGATAATTGTGCTAACGTATTAAATTTTGGAATATCATCCGAAAGTATTTATAACAATGTTAATATTGATATTAAAAAAACCTTACATTTAAAAGATGGTGGTCTAAACCCTAGTGCTGCTGATACGAGTTATAATATTGTAAATCCTTATTCTGCTAATATTACTAATACTATTGTAAATAATATCTATGTAACCTCCGACGATAGGATTAAATTTGATGAGAAAGACATATCTAACGGAATAGAAATTATTAATTCTTTAAATCCTAAAATATATATAAAAAATAATTTACTTGAATCTGGTTATATAGCTCAAGAAGTTTCTAGTATTTCTGATATATCATACATTGTTAGTAAATTTAATAATACTAATTATATTAATTATAACGCTATTCAACCATATATCGTTAATGCTATACAAGTTTTACATAAAAAATTATTACAACAAAATTCTATTATTAACGAATTAACAAATGAATTAATACCATATTTATCCGAACCTGAACCCGAACCTGAACCCGACCCCCAACCTGAGATTAGTTAATCCTATTAATTAATATATCTCTTTTATTTATATGACAAATAAAATAAAAGAGATATATGATGTATCTTTCATTAAGATTAAAACAAATATTAATAATAATTTTGATATGCAAGGCAATAATCTATATCAAGTCAATAAACTTATATTTACAGATAATGATAAATTCATAAAATATATAGATAACGATCTTTTCACAATTGATAGTAATAATATTTCAACCAATATTTATACTTTAACTGCAAATTTAATAGAAGCAAACTATATCAATTTACATTTTAATTATATAAATGTTAATTTTTTATCTATAAATAGTGTTACCTGTGATACTATTAAAAGTAATAATATTATATTAAATAATGATTCTGATAATCCAAGTAGTTTTGATGAACCTCTTACTTTTAATACTTATAAAGGAAATATAGCCAACACTATAGACGCAAGTGTTAATACATTTTACTCTCAAAATTTTAAAAGTAACCAATTTAACATAAATAATGCATTAAATATATATAATAATCCAATTAATTTAAATTCAGACAATTCATTCAACATTTTTAAAATTAATAATAATACAAACCAAATTAATATTTTATCATATTTAGAAAACAAATCTATTGCAATAGATTATCCTGATAACAATGGAAACTCTAATCTAACTTCTTCTGTTATTTATGGTAAAGTTAAATGTCATACTATTTTTTTAAATTCATATACTAGTTATGGTGATATTTTAATTAATCCTTTAGCATTTGAACGCACAATTGTAGATAATGTTACAGTTGATAATAGTTATAGTGATTTACTATTAGGAAATTATTTTACATTAAATACTGAATCATTCGGAGATCGAGGGTTTGATACAACTATTAAAAGCACGCTTGGAAAAGCTTTTTTTGGAAATATGATTGTTAATTATTTAACCAGTGGTTCTGACGACAGATTAAAACATAATGAAGAACCAATTGTAAATGGTCTAAATATAGTTAATAAATTAAAACCAAAAACTTATATCAAACGCAATAACATTTTTGATGATGATAATATTGTTTTTAAGAGATGTTCCGGTTACATTGCTCAAGATATCTCAAATGATATTCCTGAAATTAGTCATGTAATTAATAGATCTGGTAATATTCTATCTGTAAGTTATAACGAAATTCAACCTTATATAACAAAATCCATACAAGAATTAGATACTATTTGCAATAATATACAAAATAAAACTATTAATTTACTACAACAAGTACATCTTCTTATATAAAAATAAAAAATAATATATATATGTCCAATTATGAATATTTATTTAGTATTAAATCTACAAAAAAAGATTTGTCACTCAATTACTACTTTGATAGAATACAATTAAAAAAAGATATTAGTAATAATAACTTTGAAAATTATCCACCATACATCGATAATCTACTTGATTTATCATATCTAGAATTTAAACCCAATTATACATTCAATAATTATCTTGCATTTGATTGTAATGATAATTCTATAAATAACGTAGGTAACATCGATATATCCTTGAATACATATAAATATATAAAATTTATATTTAATCGACAATTAACGATCCAGAATTTACAATTTAAAAATAATGTAATCGGAGATGTTTCTTTTATATTATGGCGTAGATTACCTATATCAGAAAATATCTACACACATGAATTATCTAAATCTCAACAATATGTTATTGTTGGAGACACTAATGCTATCAATAACAAAACTATTTACAATTATGATGGCGTACAATCTTATGACTTTATATTTGAATTGATACCAAGTCAATCTATACCAAAATATATCTGTTTTGATACCTATGCAACTAATAATATATTTTACATTGATCCTTCTAATTTAGATATTTCTGGATTGAATACTAATGTTGGTGATCCTAGTTTTATATTGTGGTATACTAATGATCGCAATGATTGTAGCTCAATTTATATAGACCCTACCACATTTCAAGAAAACTTTATAAAAGATATTTCTAATTCTGAAATCTTTTTAACTAACGACCCTTCAGGGATGGTAGTAAGAACCATCTCTGGTGATACTAACAGTTTATCGCTAGACAAATTTACGAACACCATAGATTTATCTAACAATAAAAATTACACAATCGATTCAAGTAACATATCGATAGAACAATTAAATTCGCTTCTTAGAGACTTATCAGGTGATTTAATCAATAATACACAATTTAATGGAAATCTTATTCAAATAAATAATAATTATCCAAACTTCACACTATCATTTACAGATAACGATGATTTATCTTATATATCTATTAGAAGCGATTCAAAATTATTAACATATCTTAATATTGATACAGATATAAGCTATACTGATACAACATATTTTACATTCAAACCTAATAATCAACCTAAAACAGAAATCTTTGTAGCCAATAACCCTGGAAGTTTAAATATAAATCCAGATTATAATATAGAAAATAATCAACCAAATGATAGTATTGTTTTTAATAAATACAGCAATATTGATATTTATGAAAAACGCCCTATTTATGATGGGCGTTTCAATGACATTTCTAATAATGAACCAAAAAAATATAGTTTTTTAATAAAGGAACATCTTAATGATACTATTTTGAAACATAAAGCTTTTGATAAAGATATTATTAAATATACTAATGAGAGTATAACACTAGATATATCTAATGTTAATACTAAAACACTTACTACTAATAATTTAACATTTACTAATATTAATCCTACTGACATTAGTTTAATAGCTACAAATGGAGATATTAATACAATAAATGTAAAAAATATATTATTTACAGAAAATGCCTCTTTTAATATTAATGATATATCAATTTCAAATTTAAATATATTGCAAAGAATAGATGTGAGTAATTCTAATATTTATAATTTACACTCTAATTCCGTTATTACAGATAATATCATCTTAAATAATGAACAAATTACTATTAATTCTAATGATATTAATAAAAGTTATACTAATTTTATTGATACTCATTATTATTATTTAGTATTAGATTTTGATAACACACAGGATTTATCTATTACTAATTTGAAGATTTATGATTTTAGCAATACAGATGTTAGTTTTAATGTTAGAGAACTCTCTAATAATTCTTTTTATGATGTTTATAATTATGATATTTGTAATAATTTTAGTGCAAGTTTTGGTGAAAGTAATAAAACTATAATTTTAAATTTCAATGAACCTACTTTTTTCCATAAAATATCATATAAACGATATGAAATGATATTCGATATTCAAAAAAATTTAAATGACACAATTATTTATTGTATTGATGAATCTTATATAGTTGATGATGATGTAAATATAAATGAATATATATTTAAAATAGTTATCCCCCCTGGAAGATGGACCATTGCCGAAATCAATACTTTATTAGCTGAAACTAATGAAAATAATTATAGTTTAGATAATAGCGTTAATGTATATGCTTATAAAGTTAATAATACACTTGATGATATATGTGGTAACAAAGATATTAGTTTAAATTTATCTGGTTTAAAACCTAGAAATACACATTTTAATAAATTTGTACCTTTTACTGCCGCTTATATTAATAGTAGACCAGTATTAATAACCGCATTCAATTACCAAATTCATGATATATCTGGATATAGACAACCTAGCGATATTTATACATTTTATAAAAATAGCACATTTCTTGAATATTTCTTTGAACCTAATTATTTAGTTCCATATGATATAAGTAATAATGATATTAGTGGTCTAATTCCCGATAATTTCTATTCTAATATATATCATTGGGATATTCCACCATCATATGATACATTTAAAAGATTAGGTTATAATGTAATTAGTCATCAACATCGCTCAGAAAATGATATATCAAACAATTCTTATCAAAATATATTATTTAATTTAAAATTACCAAAGCTTAATATTTATGGTATAAGCAAACAAACTAACCAACTTGATATATCATATGATAATATTATTGGTTTAGATATACCATATGACTATAATACATTTGTTTATGATCATTATAGACCAGTAGATCCTAATGGTTTATTTATAGATTATTCTACAAATATTGTTGATTTAAGTGATGGTTCAACACATTATGATATATGTGAAAATAGTATTCCTTTAACAGATTCATCTGTTAATGAAAATATTAACTATAAAAAGTTATATTTAGAAGATTCTAGTTTTACCGACTTACTTATTAATGATAATAAATTTATATATATTAACTTTAAAAAACACTTACTTAAACTAAATACAGATAATTCATATAATTGTTTGCTTGAGTATGATATATCTACTTCTACACTTGTCTTCAATTCTCATGTAGAAAGTTATAGTAGTATTTTTATAGCTCCTTTTTCTTTGTTAAATTACAACGATATTTCGTTTACAGATAATGAAACCGGTAATTTTGCAGCAGTCTTACCACCTGCAGATTTGTCATATAGTAATTATGATGACATTAATAATGAATATAGTGATGTTACATTATCAGCTGATTACTTATATTCATACAAAATAGAAACCGGTAACTTGTATAATCTATCTGATGATAGAGAAAAATTTAATGAAAAAGATTTAAGTAATAGTATAGACATTGTAAATAAAATAAAACCATATAAATACTATAAAACGACTATTCCTTATACTAATGAGTATCAATTTAATGTTAATAATTTACCTAGTGATGCTAAAATAGAAAGTGGATATATAGCACAAGACATATCTGCTATACCAGAATTAAATCATTTAGTTGATAGAACTAATAATTTATTGAATTTAAATTATAATGGAATACAATCTTATTTAACCTCTGCGTTAAAAGAGCTAAATTCGAAAATTAATGAAAATGATATACTTATTCAACAATTAAGAGACAAAATTAATATTCTTAAAAATAAATAATATATATGGCTATATTATATGTCCACATTCGTTTTTTCAACATTAGGCGGTGGTGTTAATGGTATATCTACCAAAAAATCTTCTAATACAACTAATGAATTTAGTTTTTCCACTGAAAAACGTATATTAAGAAAATCTTTTCCTGTAACATCAAAATTTAATAATAAACATATTATGACTAATAAATTTGCACAAACTCCTTTTAGATTAGCAATGAACGATGGTGATCCAGAACTTAAAGTTAGAGGTGGAGAAAAAAGTGCTGCTCATCCATATTCAGGTAAAGTATCACAGAAAATTTATGATTCATCTGATTACATTAGATTTAAAAAGCTACAAAATAGAAACAGAAACTATAATGATAATAAAATATAAATATAGTATATAATGTCAGGAAATAATTTAACATCTACAAATACTGCAATGCATGGAAATATGTTCTCTATTTATAGAAACACCACATATAAAAAATCTGGCGGCGGCGGATTAGGAAAATATCAAGACTCTAGCAGTTACACTAATCTTAAAAAAATTAATGCTATTAGAGAAAATATTATTAATAAAACTAATTACAGTGATGGTGGTAACAAAAACACTATAAATAAAAGCTTGCAAAATGTACGAAATTCTGGTACTGTACCTCCAAAAAAATATAACTATAAATAAATCTATTTTCTTATTATTAATATATAATGAATCAAATGAATCAGTATTTAGTTGAATTTGTTGGTACATTATTTCTTGTTTATGTAATATTAGCTGTTGGACAGCCATTTGCTATTGGTGCTGCTTTAACTATTGCTATTATTATTGGTGGAAAAATATCTGGAGGACACTTTAATCCTGTTGTCACAGGTGTTATGTTAATGAATAAAAAATTAGAACCTATACATAGCATACCTTATTTGCTAGCGCAAGGAGCCGGTGGACTTTTAGCACTACAAATTTATAAACAAACTTTTTAATACAATATAAAATTTTATTGTATTAAATATTTATAATGGATGTTGGTTGGAATGTAATAGAAACTTATTTTAAAGATAATCCTGATTTTTTAGTTAATCACCATTTAACATCATATAACGACTTTTTTAATAAAGAAATTTTTAATATTTTTAAAGAAAAAAATCCAATTAGAATATTCAAACAACCCATTGTTATAGATAACAATCGCGATTTTAAACTTAAATGTAATTTATTTTTTGCTGGCAAAAACGGAGACAAAATATATTATGGAAAACCTATTATCTATGATGAAAATAATTCTCATTATATGTTTCCAAATGAGGCTCGCTTAAGAAATATGACATATGGTTTTTCTATACATATAGATATCGATATTGAATTTGAAATTATTAATGATGAAAATATGGTAGAAAAACAAACCATCACATTGGATAATATATTTCTAGGAAGATTTCCTATAATGTTAAATTCTGACTTATGTGTATTAAAATCACTCGCTAATGATGTTAAATTTAATATGGGCGAATGTAGAAATGATCACGGTGGATATTTTATAATTGATGGTAAAGAAAAATCTATAGTATGTCAAGAAAAATTCGCCGATAATATGTTATATATTAGAGATAAATATAATGAAATTTATAGTCATTCTGCTGAAATTAGATCTGTATCTGAAGACGCATCTAAACCCGTAAGAACCACAGCCATTAGAATTGTTGAACCTTCATCTAAATACACCAATCAACAAATAGTTGTTGTCATTCCAAATGTTAGAAAGCCTATACCTCTTTTTATATTAATGAGAGCACTTGGTATAATAAGTGATAAGAAAATTATTGAATTTTGTTTACTTGATCTCGAAAAAAACTCTCATTTGTTAGAATTATTTATACCATCTATTCATGACGCTAATACTATATTCTCTAGAGAGGTTGCACTTAAATATATAGCTACATTTACTAAAGGAAAAACTGTTCCTCATGTTTTAGAAATATTATCTAATTATTTTTTACCTCATATAGGTGAAGACAACTTTATTGATAAGGCCTACTTCGTAGGTTATATGGTTAATAATCTAATAAAAGTCTTTACTAAACAAGAAAAACCTACCGATAGAGATAGTTTTAAATTTAAACGTGTTGAATTAACCGGTAAACTTATTGCTGACCTATTTAAAGAATATTATACATTACAACAAAAACACATCTATTTAAAAATAGATAAAGAATATTACTATCATGAAGGTATATATCAAAATAATTTTACTAACCTATTATTAAATAATTATCAAGAATATTTTAAAGAAAGAATACTTGAAAATGGTTTTAAAAAAGCATTCAAAGGAAATTGGGGTGCAACAGATCACACTAAAAAACTTGGTTTAGTGCAAGATCTCAATAGACTTTCCTTCAATTCTTTTATGTCACAACTTAGAAAAATTAATTTACCTTTAGATTCTAGTGCTAAAGTTGTTGGACCAAGATTATTACATGGTTCACAATGGGGCATTATTGATCCAGTAGATACACCTGATGGAGGCAATGTTGGTCTACATAAACATTTAGCTATTAGTGCAATCATAACTGATGGATATTCAAAATATGATTTAATACCTCTACTTAGAAAATTAAAAATGAAATTTCTACAGGAGTCTTATCCTAAAGAAATATACGCTTTAACTAAAATTATTATAAATGGTGATTGGTGTGGATTGACAAATTCACCTAACGAAATAGTTAATATTATGAAATTCTATAAGAAAATTGCTGTAATACCTATATATACCAGTATATCATGGAATATAAAAGAAAAAACCATATACATATACACTGATTCCGGAAGATTAACTAGACCTATATTTTATATTGAAAATAATAAACCTTCATATGACCATGATTTTATATATGACAAAATAGAAAATTATTCACTAAATTGGATTGATTTGGTATCTGGTTTTAATCCTAAGAATGATGATTATTCAACCAAAAATAATAAGGTTTATACACTAAAGCAATTATATAATATTAATTCTAATGATAATGATAAATTAGCTAAAATTAAATTAAATAAAGCTGTTATCGAATATATAGATACTAATGAGGCAGAAACCGCATTCATTACTTGTGATGTAAATCTTATTAAAAAAATGCATACACATCTTGAAATACATCCATCATTAATATTAGGCATTATGGGTAATCAAGTTATATTTCCTGAAAATAATCAATTACCTCGTGATCTTTTCTCTTGTGGACAAAGTAAACAAGCAGTATCCTTATATCACTCTAATTATCAGAATAGAATTGATAAAATGGGTGTTGTGTTAAATTATGGCCAAATTCCTCTAATTAAAAGTAAATATCTTAAATATATTAATGATGAATCACATCCAAATGGTATTAATGCTATTGTTGCAATTATGTGTTATACTGGTTATAATACCGAAGATGCTGTTCTATTTAATGAAGCCTCTCTTCATAGAGGAATTTTTAATACAACTTACTTTAACTCTTATGAAGCCCGAGAAGAAAGCACTAAAGTCGCAGGAAGTAATATTGATGTAAAGTTTACTAATGTTGAAAGTCAACCTAATATTTTTAATATTAAACCTGGTTATGACTATAGTCATCTTGACGAATTTGGATTAATTAAAGAAAATACTAAACTTGATGATAAAGCTATAATTATCGGTATGGCATTATCTGATATAACCGACCCTAATAAAGCAGTAGATGCATCAATTACACCAAAAAAAGGACAACTCGGTTATGTTGATAAAACATTTATGACTGAAGGAGAAGAAGGTTTCAGAATAGCTAAAGTTAGAATTAGAGAAGAAAGAATTCCAGCTATTGGAGATAAATTTTGCAGTAGATGTGGTCAAAAAGGAACCATAGGATTAATAATACCTGAAAAAGATATGCCTTTTACTGCTGAAGGCATTCGTCCTGATATGATCATTAATCCACATGCATTACCTTCCAGAATGACCATAGGACAACTTGTAGAAACTATCATGGGAAAATCTCATTTACATTTGGGCGCTTTTGGATCTTGTACTGCTTTCGACAATAAAGGTAATAAAAGTGAATTATATGGTGAAATACTCAATAATTTTGGATTTCATTCCAGTGGTAATGAATTATTGTATAATGGAACTACAGGAATACAAATCGAAAGTGAAATATTTATAGGTCCTACATATTACATGCGACTTAAACATATGGTCAAAGATAAGATAAATTATAGAGCAAAAGGACCAAGAGCAAACCTAACTAGACAAACTATAGGTGGAAGAGCTAATGATGGCGGTTTAAGAATAGGTGAAATGGAAAGAGATGGTGTTTTAGCACACGGAATGTCCAAATTTTTAAATGAATCCTTAATGGTTCGTGGTGATGAATATTATATTGCAGTATGCAATAATTCTGGCTTACTTGCAGTCTATAATAAAGAAAAAAATATATTTATTAGCCCAGCTATCGATGGACCACTCAATTTCACTATAAACAAAGAAGGTAATCATAATATTGAACATATATCGAATAAAGGAAAAAAATTCTCTATATTAAGAGTGCCTTACTCTTTTAAACTGTTGATACAAGAATTAGCTTCTATGAATATTCAAATTAGAATAATTACCAGCGATAATATTGAACAAATTTCTAATATGTCTTATTCTAATAATATAAACAAATTGCTACAAACATCTGAAACAAACATTACAAATACCATTAGAAAACTTATTAGAAGTAATAGAGATAAAGAATTTAAATTTAATCTTAAACCCGATGTAACAATTATAGGCGAACCTGTTGTCCCTGCTCCTGCACCTGCTCCTGCACCTGCTCCTGCTCCTGCACCTGCTCCTGCACCTGCTCCTGCACCTGCTCCTGCACCTGCTCCTC
>MDSZ01245732.1_pt1 | contig 28777 bp, 23 predicted proteins | sample 811201 | NCBI WGS metagenome assembly MDSZ01 (sample SAMN05326647, study PRJNA326480) | marine metagenome | isolation source: seawater | place: Indian Ocean: North | collected 2010 | reverse complement strand
GCAGCAGCATTTATTATTTCATATAAATCAATATCCATTTTTTCGGTTAATTGTTTGAGCTCATTCATTAATCCAATATTTACTGATCTATGGATATTTTCTAAAAGCTTTGTCATTTCTGCTGCTTTTGTACTACTAACACATACAACTTCATTAATTGTATTTTCATACAAAGCCAAACCAACTTCGCTACATTTTTTAGTAGATCCCCCAAGAATCTTTGGTATATTTTTGGTATTAAAATTTGAATTTCCAGGATCTTCTCTCTCTGGAGAGTAAACAAGGAATATATTTTGTCCAATTTTCCTGCCTGTTTTTTCGATTATTGGCTTTAATATTTCTTCTGTAGTTCCTGGATAAGTTGTACTTTCTAAACTTATAATCTGGCCATCTTGTAAGTAAGGTTTAATTGAATTCATAGTATTAAGGATATAACTTAAATCAGGATCTCTATGCCGAGTAAGAGGAGTAGGCACACAAATAATACAAGCATCAACATTTTCAATCTCTTTAAAATCAGTAGTTGATCTAAATTTATCTTTTTCTATTGCCGCTGCAATTCTTCCATCCTGAATATGTTTTATATAACTATTACCATTATTAATTTTTTCAACAATTTCTTCATTTATATCAAAACCTATTACTTTAAAACCATTCTCAACATAAGTTAAACATAATGGCAAACCTACATACCCTAATCCAATTACGCTTATTACAGCAGTTTTATCATTTAGTTTATCTATGAGATCTTTTGCAAAGTCTTTACTTAACATATTCTTATTTAAATTTTTCTAAAAATAATACTCCCAATAATCTTACATTAGGAAATAATATTCATAGGCAAGGTGTTATTTTATAAATGTTTTATGTAATAAAATATCTTTTTGAAAACTTCATAATATTTAGAAATTTTATAAGATAATTTTTAATTTGCGATACATTTCATATATTCATTATTAGTCAATTTATAAATTTCCCCTGTATGCGAGCACTCCCACTGACCAGTGCCTTTTAATGGCAAGTCGATCCTCTCCCCATATTTACTAATCCATCCAATCTGGATAGAGGGCACACCAACCATTAAAGCAAAAGGTTTAACATTTTTATTGACTAAAGCACCTGCCCCTATAAATGAATATTCTCCAATTTCACAACCACAAATTACTGTTGCATTAGCACCTATAGTTGCTCCTCTCTTTACTTTAGTTTTTCTGTATTCTGATTTTCTTTCAATAAATGCTCTAGGATTATAAACATTTGTAAACACCATACTTGGTCCACAAAATACATCATCTTCAATTTTTACCTGATCATATATCGAAACATTATTTTGAACTTTTACATTGTTACCAATTTCAACAGAATTCCCAATATAAACATTTTGTCCGAAATTACAGTTTTCACCAACAACCGCTCCTGAGCAAATATGAACCCAATGCCAAATTTTAGAATTCTTACCAACTTTTGCTCCAGAATCAATTATTGATGTAGGGTGTACAAAAATAGAATCATGTATTTTCATCAATTACACTTAAATAAAATCGAGATAATCTAACTATACATTTATTAATTGAAAACTAAAAGAAACGATATTTTTTATGAAAAAGAACTATCTAGTTTTTTTAATAAAAAAATCTTTTTCTGAAATAAATGGAATTATCATAAGTGATATGAATAAGCCATGTGTAAGCATACCTGTGGGTAAATCGGTCGTTGTGATAATGGTAAATATAGGAACAATAGAAGATGAAGTAATAAGTAAAAAGTTTGTATTTTTAAAATTAAAATAATCAATAAAATTTAAAATTATGCCCATAATTAATCCATAAATAATAGATCCTAAAAATCCCGCATGCATAAAAGCAGTACCTAAAAAAGAACAATTTGATGAGCCTATATCTTTTAGAAATACTCGCTTATTAATTAATTCTCCTGGTGGGAGATCATATGGATAATCAGAAAAAAAATTACCTATTAGGTTTTGGGACCAATAAGTAAATTGATTTTCATCAAAAAACTTAATGTAGTGAAGAATCATTTCTGATGGTACAAAAAACCCTCTTCTTATAATCATGCTAGGCAAATATCTATAACCCAGGAAAGTAAACAATATAATTGAAATTGTAATTAAAACAAAAAAGAAAAATGGGATTAAGGATAAATTTTTAGTTTTATAAAACAAAATTGAGGTTATTATTCCTAATAGTGGAAAAAGGAAAATACTTTTCTCAGAGCTAATTCCATAAAGGAAAATCAAAGCAAGAATACAACAACTCATAAGAATATATTTTTTTCTTATAAAGGCAAAACAAGCAAGTAAAGGTATTGAAATTTTTGATAGCCATGTTACCAAATAGCTACTTAATTTAGAGAAATCTTGGTCTCTGAAATTATAAACTAACTTTGGATTAAGATTGAAAGAATCAAAACCAACATCAAAAAATAAAAAGGTGATTCCAAGCAATGTTAGTATTTTTATAAGTAAAATTACATTTATTTTTTTCTTATAAATAAATTTTAAGGAATTAAATAATTTAATTTTACGAACATAAGATAATAAAAAGAAGGTAGTTAAAACTGAATAAATATAAAACCATTCATATCTAATATCGAATAAAAATATTACCAAAAGTGGTAATAAAATTATAAAAAAAATTATAGAAACAAAAAGATCTGAAATCCTTTCAATACTTTTAGGTATAAATTTTAGTAATAAGATGAATAAAAAAATAGTATGAACAAATTTAATAATATTTATTGAAGGCCCCTTATAATTTAAAAAATATAATTCATTGAAGTAAACATAACAAAAGCCCAACATTAGAAAGTATATCGTTGAAAAAAATTCAAACCTAAATTTTGAATCGGTTAAATTCAAAATTACTCTCTTAATAGAATTTAAATTAAAAGACATCATAAATTATATTTTTAATTAAAAAGTGACAATATTTCTTTATAAATTCCTCTTACTATTTTCTCTGGATCATGCCAATCTTCTGCAAATTTCCGGCTTTTATAGCCTAACTCTAATAATTGCTCATAAGGCATATTGATCAAATTCTTCAAATCTTCTAAAAGTGTTTTTGGTTCAGTTTTTAAAAAAGGTAAATCCTCTTGCATTTTTTGTGGAATAAATTTTAAATCTGATTCTCTTATATATACCATTACTGGTTTTCCTAGTGCCATTAATTCTACGGCAACTGCTCCGTACCAACCAGCATATATTTGATCAATAAAGACATCAAGAGTTTTATATATTTTTTTTGCTTCTAAATTACTTAAATTCTCAATCAAAATAAATTCAAATTCATAACCTTGCATATTTAAATTATCTAAAGCATCTATTATTGCTTGTGTACCTTTTACATCTCTATTAGTAGGTGCATGTCCAATTTTTAATTTCTTATTTTTTTTTACTAAATAACTAGGTTGCCACTTGCGAAGATCTATAGATGCATAAGGAAGAAACTTAGTTTTTTCTGGAAGAACATGCATTAAATCTGGATTTAAAGAATAAACTATATCCGAAGCTTTTGTTAAAAGTTTTATTTGACTACGTTTCAATTTATCCGAAAGATCTGTGTAATAATACTCATCAACTTTACTAGCAATATTAATAGGAAAATTAGCCCTAGAAAAATCTCCTTGCCTAGCATCATCTCCTTGATATTGAATTATTATTTTTTTTCTAAAAATTTTTAAAACATAAAGTTCAATACGTTGCATAATAAACATATAAAACAAGTAAAATTTAAAAAGAATTTTTAACATTTTTGAATTTGTCCGATAAGAGTCATATGAATATTGATGAAATAGGGAAGAACCGAAATTAAAAAAGACAACATCTGTTTTAAATATATAAAAAATTGTAAAAAATCTTTTTATTTCTGCTATAAATCTTGAATCATTTTCATCTTGAATGACCTTATCTACTTTTTGCCCATAATAATTTTTTCTAAAAGATAAAGTTAAACTATTTATTCCTAAGTTTCTTAGTTCCCTACTTATACCTTCAGGGTTTCCTCCAACATTAGATGGTAAATGAATAATTTTTAATCTTTTAACCATACAATTAGATTACCTTACTTTTACAAAGAAGATTAAATTTAAGTTGTTATCTCTTTAAAAAAAATTTTACATGAGTTTTAATTCAAAAAATTTAAATTTTCTTATTCTTTCATATAAAATATTATCGAAATTTTCAAATTCCTACTATATCTTCCATTGATTGACTTATAGTTTTTTGGGGAACATGAAGTTCTTTTTTCATTAAAGAGATATCTGCAATAATATCTGAAGAATCTCCCTCTACTTTTTTATAAATTGGTTTTTTACCTAGATAAGATGCCATTTTTTCTGATATCTCATACATTGATAGAATCTCAGGACCCGCAATATTAAATATTGAACTTTTGTCATAATTTAATAGAGAAATCAAAGCTGAGGAGGCATCATCAACATGAATAGGATTTATTCTGATTCCATTACTACCTTGTATTAAAATTGGCCGGCTATTAATAATTGAATCCATCATTCTTGGTATAAGCATTGATCTATTCTGGCCAAAACCATATATAAAAAAAGGTCTAATAATGTTTACCTGAAAAACTTGAGAATAACTTTGAACTAAAATTTCACCACACGTCTTAGTCCCAAGATAAAAACCTAAATCACCATGAGAAACAATTTCTGCATTTTCATCAAAAGAATTTGAACCCTGTCCATAGATGCCACCTGATGAAGCAAAAATAAATTTCTTTATACCAATACTTCTTGCATAATCCAACAAAAAAGCAGTTGATCCAACGTTAACGTTGAAAATATCTCCAGCTGACTCTGGAAAATTTCTAAAGTTTGAAGATTGTGCCAGATGAATAATACAATCTATATTTTTCGGTAAATCACTTTGCGAATTAAAATTTGATATATCTTGAATTAGGTAGTTTACATTTTTTATTGGCTCAAATAAATTATTACGTGCAATACCATATATATCGTATTCTAATAAACTTAATTTTTTGCAAAGATTCTTTCCCAATAAACCATTGCATCCAGTTATTAAAATTGAGTTAATCTTTCTAGTAGTCAAAATTTGTCCTAAATTTATCTTTTTTCATTTCAAGCCAATATTATAATTGATTGAGTTAAAAATTTCACCTACTGCTTTAATTGAATGCACTCTTTCAACATATTCAAATCCTCTTTTGGCAAAAAAATTAATATCTATTTCTTTTGTGATGCATTTACGAATAGTTTCTTTTATTTCTAAAGGACTAGAATTTATTAATGGGGGCTCATTTTTTGCTATCAAATGAGAAGCTTTATATAAACTCAATAGATCTTCTCTTAAATAACAAATCACAGGTTTATTTAATGTCATCGCTTCAATTGCAAACATGGCATACCAGCCTATGACTAGTTGATCAATTACTAAATCTGCATGATTTATTAAATTAAGTATTTCACTATTTGATTTTCCTTGAACAAGATAAAAGTCAATTAAGAAACCCTCCGCCTTTAGTTCGTCAATTGCTTTTTTTATAAATTCTGTTCCTTTTAAAGATTTATGATTTGGGGCGTGAAGGATTACAAAATTATTAGTCTTTCTCCTGGATTCTAACGACTCTTGACTATGTAGAAAATTTAATACATAGTCCGTATCTATTGAGAAATGAGAGACCATGAGTTTATCCCAATAATGTAAATAATCAACCCAATCACAACCTGAAATAATAAAATCTGCATTTTTAATCCATAATTCTCTTTTAAGCTTTATTTTTGAAGCATAGAATCTATGAGTAGGATAATCTTTAGCGTAACATTCCTTTAAATATAAATTAGGAGTTTGGTCCAAAGTTTGGACATCAGAACCATATGGCATTACTACAATTTTTAATTTAGCCAGCTTAAATAGGAAGGGTTCAAACTTCCATAAGAAAAACGAATTTAATAAGGGACCTCCATTAAAGTAAATATAAAGTGATTTATATCTAAATAAACAAAAAAAGAAGTCAATAAATAATAATCTAAAAAGTATAAAATCCTTTATTTTACTTCCAGTTGAGAATTTAAAATCAAAATCCTTAATTATATAGTAAGTTTTTTTTACAAAAGTTTCAGCGGTATAACCAAATAATTCTAAAGCTCTCTTGTGATAAAAATTATTTATTAAAGGTTCTGGGCCAAGACCTACATCAATAGGCTTTTTATAAAAACGAGCCAAAAAGGAAACTATTAAAAGTAGTGGTAAGCTTAATATTTCCCATGCAATAATTAGAAATTTAATTAATAAGTTATTCATAAAAAACTACTAAGTATCATTATAAAATCTATTTATTATCTCATTATTAGATATTGGTTTGTAATCCAATGAGATCAAACGATTTATAAATTCATATTCCAAATTTTCTTCACTAAAGTAACAGCCACTTTTATCACAATAGATTGCAGCACCAAAAATATGCTTATACCAACTAATTAGATTATCTTTCGAATGATATTTTTCATCAACCCAAAATCCATAATCATAATTTGAATGCTTAAATTGTGAATGACCTTTATTACCAGATAGAGGCTTTAAATCAATATCTATCTCATATGATTTATACAAATATTTCTGTAAATCTATTGCAGAAACCAATTGCCTATTTATAAGTGGTAAAGAAAGAAAACTTGGGTCATAGAGAAACCATTTCCCAAAATTATTAACCTCTATTAAAGTATGACCATCATCATGTCCATCCCATTCACTTCTAGTAAAAAAGGTAATAAGCCTATTCTCAATTCCATATTGGTTAAGTATTAAGCTTATATTCTTAGAAATATCATTACAACCAAAAACAGGAATTTGCTTTTTCATAATATTACTTTCAAAAAAAGATTTATAGTTTAATTGGTTGTTGAAGCCATATGAATAGAGATACCCTAAAGATTTCAACAAGCAATTAAAGTCTCCCTTGGAAACAATTCTTTGCTCAGATATATCGTTTAATCTATAAAATCTATAAACACCTGGAGCTGTTAAATCATAAACCTTATTCTCAAAAATAACTTTAGAAGGAGATTGTATTAATTTATCTGATAACAAAGGATAATTTTTATCCAATTCAAGGCCCTTTAACCTATGATAATAACCATCATAAAGACGATAAGATACAATATTTTTCTTAATTTTATAATTTCTTTGATTAGGTAAAATTCTTAATAAGTTTTTGTGTGAAATCAATCTTTTAAATATTCGAAAACAAAAAAAATATCTAAATAGTTTCTTAAAATTAAATACTAAATTATTTGGATTGACAGTCAAAGAATTTAATTAAATAAATATTTAATTACTATATTAATTCCAGATTTACCAATAGACAAAAATAGAAAGCTCATAAAAAATATTATTGCCAAAAATGTGAGGATTACTAAATAACCCAAATTAATTATTAGAGCTTTATTAATAATTAATATAGAAATTAATCCAGTAAAAATCACTAAAATTGGCATAAACCATTTAATTGGCAAATTCCTTAACTTAATACTTCCAAGATATATCCAAGATATCAATATAAAAGCTTCGGCGAAAATTGTACTAACAACAGCACCATTTATCTCATATAAAGGTATCAATAATATCCCAAAAAATATATTTATTAATAATGCCAACCAATAAATCACAGTATGATACTTAGGCTTCTGTGAGATCATTCCACTGGCTACTCCTACTTGAGAAAGAGCCGATAACCCAAAACCAAATATTATTAAAGGGACTAAATTTGCCGCATCTGCATAACTAGATGGGTAAAGAAAAGAGATTAAAATCTTCCCCCAAATTGCAGAAAGAACAGATATTAATGAAAAAATGCAAGCTATTAAACAAGTTAATATTTGGATTTTAGGCAAATATTTTTTAAAGTCTTGCGTAGCTATCCAAGAAGATAAATGAGGGAGAAATGCAAGACTAAAGCAACTAACTAACATAGCTCCTACTGAACCTATTGAAATAGCTATTGAATGCACTGCTATATATTCAGTATTAAAAAAATATCCTATAAGCAATCTATCACTCACAACCATTAATGCATAAGCCGCTCCTGCTGGAACTAAAACAAGGCCATAATTAACCATATTCTTGGATAATTTATAATCAAATTTGGATAAATTTAGTGGCCAAGAACGAACTCTATAGATTTCAAAAAGAGCAAAAAATAATGCAAAAATACTTACAATAAATCCAACTGACCAACTAACAAATAATCTTTTCGATTGTTCAAAATAAGGCAAAATAGGAAGTATAAATAAAGGTGGTAATATTCTTCCTACTAATGAAATCTTTAAATATGAATCAGCTCTAAAGACATATCTTAATATGTAACACAACCAATAAATAAGGGCTGCCGGCAATAAACCTAATACATAAAATGAAATTTCTTTAGAACTTACATTCACATATTCCCTTATTGAATCTGAAAAAAATGTAATAAAGAAAAACAAACCCCATACTAAAAATATTGAAACGAAAGAAACTATTGTTGAATTATTTACAATAAGATTTTTATTATCTTTATATTCTTTCTTTGCTAAAAAATATGGCATTGCCCAATCCATTCCAAAATATAAAAAAAGAGAGATTGGAGACCAAATTGCAGCCAGCAATGGACCTGCTCCATACTGAGTCAAAGTAAGTAATCTCGTAGTAATTGGAGAGGTTATTAAACCAATTAATTTTGCAAAGACATCTATCAATCCATAAACAAATAATGACTTCTTAAAATTCATACAAAAATTTTCAACTAATTAAAAAAAGTTATAAGTTTCCATTGTTTCATTGTAGGTTTTAATATAATCTTTACCTTTTTCAGTAATGGAAGTTGAAGCTGACCAAATAAGACAGTCCTTACAAGTAGAGAATTCTTTAAATTTATTCTTCAAAAGTTCTGACCTGACTAATCTATATCTTTCAGAATTCCAAATATCATCAAAATTATCTACATTTACATTCCCAACAGTCGTCACTTTCCATCCAATATCAGTCATGGTCTTACAACATAAACCCACTCCTCCATCTGGCATTATTACTGTTTGTATCCATGGGGATGCACATGGATAACGCTTGGTATCTTCTCTAAAATTTTCAGTTCTCACAAATTCTCCAGTTTCATGGTCATGATCGGTAAGGACATAAAAGGTAACGGCATCAACTCCTTTTTTCTTCCATTTCTCTAAAAATTCATCTTTTTGAGATATTGCTGGTTCTTGCCTAATAAAACTGCATGTTAATTTAATACCAGCTTTCTTTGCTAGTGGTAAAAAGTAGTCAATATTTTTTTCTAACCTTTCTAAATTAGAACCCCTTATTTCTTTATAAGTTTTTGGATCTATGGAATCAATTGAAAACATTACTGAATCTATACCAGATCTAGCTAATTTTTCTGCTTTCTCTTTATTTAGCAATGTGCCATTTGTAGTCATATGTATTTCAGGCACACCTTTAGCTTTTGCATATTCAATAAAATCAAATATCCTTGGGTGTAGAAGCGTCTCTTCAATTTGACCAAACTGTAAAGATATTTTATTTTTCCCTGCATAATCAGCAATATTTTTGAATGTTTTAAATGATAATGATTTTTTCTCATCAAAATAGCCGCTAGTATGTGAATCTTTATAAGAGGGAGAGTGATAAGGACACATAATGCATTTCAAATTACATATGTTTAAGACTGCGACATGCATAGTAGTTGGGTGCGGAAAATATTTATCATTCCTCTCAATCAAATCTCTTTGTAAAGAAATATTGTCTCTCCACTCCATCCATTTTGTTGAAGATATTTCTTTTAAATATTCGGGTATTTGAAACTTTGGTTTTAGCGAATTATTTGATTCTTCAACCTTATAAATTTGATTATAATTATATTTTTTCTTGAATCTAATCAATAGGTAAATCAATCTCTTAGGCAAAAAGTTAATAAATTTTCTCGCAATATCTTTACAGGTTTTGTAATAATTTTTTTTAAAACTTAATTTCTCTGAAGAACCAAATATAGATGCATTATCAACCATTGTAAAAGAGTTGGGCCTTGGTGAATAAAATTTATTACCTCCCTCATTTATAAGATTTTTACAGAAATTAATAACCGTTTGGGCATCTAATTCAGATTCAATATCATACCTTGAACAAATTAAAATACCTGTAGATTTAGATCTTTTATTCCAAGCAAATTTAATTTTATTCTCAGATACCAACTCATATGATGTTATTAATGGTTCTTTTTCTGCTTTCTTGTACAGTAAATTCTCATTATCTTTATTTTTCTGAATAATTAAATGCGTTTTCATATTAATCTAATTAAATTAAAAATTAATTTATCTAAGTAATTAAAACATCTTAATATCTTAAAATTAGAAAATCAATTTTTAATAGCCAGTATTTCAGTTATCATAGGGAAACCCCAGAAATTATTTCTATACTTTTGTTTTAGCCTTTTTTTTGATGAACTTTCTCTTAATGTCCCCTCAGGACCAATCCCTTTTACTATAAAACCAGCTTTTCTAAAAACACATTCTAGTTTAGATGGAGACACAACAATATTTGATGATTTTCCAAAAAAGGATCTTATTATTATTTTTAAAGATGCCTTAATCAAGCTAATATTTCTTTGATTTAAACCTCGCTTAAAAATTAAGTATAGATACCAGCCAATCGAATTTACATTGAGATAAATTTTCCCTCCTGGTTTAAGTACTCTTTTAAACTCCTTAAGTGAAGATTGCATATCTGTGAACATAAACGCACCATAACAGAAAACGGCATCGCAACTTGCATCATCTAAATTAATATTCTCAGCACTTCCGTTAAAGAAATTAACATTATTTATATTCATACAAGAAGCTAATTCTCTGCCAATAAGCAACCTACCAGTATTGATATCAGAGCAAATAATATTATTATTTAATTTTGCAAGAGCCAAGGACCATTGACCCATCCCACAAGCAATATCAAGAACATTACTCATTCCACAAAAACCAATAGCTTTAATTCTTTCTAAATAATAAGTAAAGGAATTTATTCCGGAAAATTCTAATTCAAAAAATTCTTTTTCAGATTCAGATAAACATATGTAAGTTGATTCAGTTAATGACCAACCATTTTTTTTAATATATTTGAGAAATTTTTTACTCGATTTGTTTTTTAATAAATTTAATTCCATATTGAAGGCAATTTTTTTAAAGGAACTGAAACAGAGTACAACCCCTTTTCATCGGGTCTATTTAATACTGTGGGAATTTGAATCTCATTATAAAACAAACCTTTAAAATTAATAGGATCTATGTAAACAGTGAGACCTTGAAATTCTTCGATAGGTTCTTGAACATTTTTTTTATAGTTTATCTTTACTATTCCATTTTCATAATTAATAGAATTAATTTGTTCGATCATTAAAAGGTAAGCTAAAAATCTTCCACATCCACTCACCCACAGGAGACCTTTTTGGGATTCCTCACTTAAGAAATAAAAAGGTTCTAAAAAAATCTCAGGTTTGCTTTTTAAATCTTCAAATAATACTGGATAACATTTCCCATCAATTCTTTTAAGGATTCCTAGATGCTGATAAATGATAATTCCTTGTCTTTTGTTATAGAAATCGCTCCAATTTATTTTATCTAACTGAAATTTAAGACTACTTAAATTAGGAGCATTAATTCCTGTTCCTCTAAATCTTCTAAATCCATAAAAATTATTTCTATCTCGTAATCTAATCTCCTTGATTAAACTATTTTCCTTTGCTGAAAAATATCTTTTATTATTAAAGTTTGTTATTTTCTTTTTGAGTTTACTTATATTTTCTCTAAAGTTTTTTTTATCCTTTGTAAAGTCCTCATAAATCATTGAGTCAGTCCATACAAATTTAATATTTTCATTTTTTAAAAGATCAGAATGATACGCAGAGTTATTTTTTAGATCTCCTTTATGATATTTAGCATCTATTCCGATGTTTTGAAGATTTAGGGAATCTCCATGATTGGTAAAAATAGAAACTTTTGCATTTATGTTATTTAAGTGTTCAAAACATTTAAGAGCATGACTGCGATTGAATCCACCACTATTATCAAAGTCACCATAGGCGTGCAATGTATCAATAAAACTATTTGACAAATATTCTGCTAATCTTGAGGCATTTTTTGATAAAGGTGAATTTACTGATAGACCATCGAAAATAGAACAGTTATAGTTTTTATCCGAATAGTGAAATATGCTTGTTGTTATCTCGAGATTTAAACCTTTACCAAGAATAGTTCTATTTTTTGTATTTAAAAATTCCATCATACTTTCAAGAATTTCAAATGACATGTATTCTGCATCATTCGATATCGCTAAACCTGCGATATAAGGATATGGCCAATCTCTTATTCCATTTTTTTTATTCATTAATCTGCTTCTAGATTATTCATTCTGGAAATTATATTAGAGGCAATTCGAGGTACAACATTATTTTGATCATGATTACGTAAAAACCATTTTTTTAAATTATTTCTAACTTCCTCAATTGGATACATTCCTAATTCAATTTTTTTAAGTACATCATTAATCTGAGTTGGATTACAAACATTTATTACTGGCGGAGGTTCAATATTTTTTGAATAAAAAATTTCTTTCTCAATATTAGCCATAACTGGGGTTCCACAACTAATTGCCTCAATAAGGGAAGTTCCATAAGTTCCAAGCTTGAATTGATCAATTACTAGATCTACATTTTTAAAAGTATCTAATAATATTGGTTTAGACATTACAAATGGCAAAAAAGTAACTGGATGACCTAATAATTGATTTTTTGCATCCGAATAATCTTTTCCCCAACCAGAAAAAATAAAATGTATTCTTTCGAATTTAGATGATTTTTTTATAGCTAAAATAAGTTGATCAGTACCTTTCCAAAAGTAATCTATTCTTGATGGTAAAAATATAAAGAATTTGTCATCTGGCAAATCTATTCCATATTCTTTGAAAGTATTTTTTAATCTTTTTTTAGTCTTATGTCTTTCTAAGTTTTCAAAATTATTTTTTAAAGGTAAAGGTAAATTACTGATTTTATATTTCACCTTAAAAACATGAGCGCCTAATCCTTTCGGGTCATGAGAACCAATAAAAAGAGCATTTCTATATGCCCTTTTTAAAAGCCATCTTCTTATTTCACTAAATATTTTTTTATTAAATAAATTTAAATAAGAGAATCCATATCCAGAGGCAAATCTAATGTCTCCTCCATGAGGCCATATTACATAAGGTTTACCTGAAGCAAAAGCTATTATAGTTTGATCAATTCCGCATACAATCCAAATATCCGCTCTTGGCATAGAACAAAGAGAATATTTTCGCCATGTAGCATTAGAGATATAAATTTTTAATAAGAATCTCTCTATTAAATTTAACTTTTTATTTTTTATTATTTGAGAGGATAAATTATTTGGACTAAAACAAAAACTAGGTTTAAACCAATTTAAATTTTTACTTATTGAGTCCCATTTGCTTTGATTCCATTTTCTATCACTTAATTCTGAATAATTAAGTGTAAAACTGCAGTCCTCCCAAACTGGCTGGGAAAATGGAAACATATCATTACTATCAATTAAAAAGATACTTTTATAACCCACTTCATGAAACGCTTTAGCTGCAACATACATGTTGTTAGCTATATTTCCAAAAAATCCAAATTTATTTTGAATATTATGTAAATTAATAATTTCTAAAGTAATTAAGAATATAATAGAGTATTGATTCCACTTTATTTAAGCAAAATACTTTTAAGTAAATTAGAGCTAGGACAAACTTTTATTTTTTTTAAATGTTATTTAATCTACTTCTCATCGAAAATTCATTTCTCGAAGGATGAATCGTTTCACCATCTATTGAAATCATTTTTATTCTCAGTTTTCCAGAACCGCAAGCTATTTCAATAAAGGAATCTCCTACCTTTGTAACTTGTCCTGGTACTGCACAGAAAATTTCATTATCACAAACAACTTCAGCATCCCAAATATATATTTTCTTTCCTCTATATTCGCAGAAAGCTCCTGAATATGGTTTATTTGATGCGTTTATTAATCTTAAAATAGAATCTGCTGATTGATTCCAGTTTATTCCAGCATCCTCTTCCCTTCTCGGATAACATCTTAAGATATCATAATTATTTTTAGATTGACTCTCTATTTTATATCCAGGATCAATTTCTAATTTACTTATTGCATCTAAAAAAAGCTGAGGTATTCTCTTATTCATCCAGGACCAAACCTCAGTAATTTTTGTATTGACATCAATATTTAAATATTCTCGCATAATTATATCTCCACTATCTAAATCATCTCCGATCATTTTATGAATACAAAGTCCTATTTTTTCTTCATTATTTAATATCGCCCAAGCTTGACAGGCATTACCTCTATATCGAGGTAGATCCCCACCATGAGCGTTTAATATTCCCAGGGGGAAAATATCTACAATTTTTTGAGGTATTAATCCTGTGTAATTAAAACTAATACCAATTTCGGAATTTGATTCTTTTATAGTTTTTTCAAACTCATTAATGTTTGACCCAATAACTATAGGGACTTTTAATTCTTTAGATAACTTAATAAAGTCATTAATTCCCTTACTATATTCAGGAGCTTCTTTAGATGAAATTATACAACTTACTTCATTATCAGATAACTGAATTTGGTTTATTACGTCAAACAAAATTTCTGATCTTCCAATAATTGCTACTCTCATAAATTTAGACCTTTTGTAATAAGTTCAATGAACATATTTCTAGTTCCATATCCATCAAATCTGTAATTTATTAATTCTTTTGGATTTTGATGAAGATGTCTTGTCTCCTCATATCTTTGCATATTTTCTGTATTTAAAAAAATATGAATTGGATGAAAATCAAAAACTTTTATTCCTGATTTGTTTTTTCTTAAAATTTCACTAGGGCTAGATTCTTTAATTTGGCAACTTTTATATAAAATTGCAATATCATCTTCCCAAATATATGGAACCTTAATTAAACCATTCCAATGTGTCCAAGGATTTAAAAAGTTATTTGAGAAATGTGGAACAAAATGATTAACATCATGGGTAAGACCATAATCAAAAAAAGTATCTAAAATTCTTGAATTTTGAGTCATTGAGTGACTACGAACTGATTTTGCATTAGGAACAATATTTAAAATATCATCTAAAATTGTTTTATAAGTTTCAGATGTATTTTCAAACAAAATCTTATTAAAATTTGGGTGAATTCCAATTTCACAATTCGCACTCTTTTTTAATTCTTCAATAAGCTCAGATTTATGAGTAATAAACCAAGTAGATTTGGCTGAAGAAGAATTTAAAAGTTCAATAGTATCTAAAATAATTTGATCATGAGCCCAATCAACATCGATAGTGAGAAAGATTTTATTATCCCATGTTGTTAAATCAGAAGGATTTATTTCATAAACTTTTGAGAAATTCATAATAAATTAAAAAGAAATAATTACATAAACTTAATTTTTAATTTGTAAGTTAAAGTAATTTTCTTTATCAACAAATAAATTTACCAATTGATCCCATGCATAAAACTTAGATTCATAATTAACTTCTATTAATCTTATCGATCCTTTCCCACATGAGACAGAAAACTGAGATTTATTATTTTTAAAAATCTTACCTGGTTTATTCGAAATTTCCTTTTTCTTAGATTCTGCCTTCCATATATGAAGTTTCTTCCCTTTAAAACTTGCAAAAGCTCCTGGATATGGCTTTGTTTGAGCTCTTATGAAACGCTCAATGAAAGAAGAGCTTTCATTCCAATTTATCAAGCCATCTGAAGGTGATCTCTGAGGGAAAATAGAACGATTTGATTCATCTTGAATAGTTAGTTTTAATTTACCTGTTGCAAGAATAGGCATGACCTCAGAAATTAAACTCAATCCCTTTTCCTCTATTCTTTTGTAAAGGGAAGAAATAGTATCATTTGATCTTATAATTTCAACTTTTTGACCTGCAATTGGTCCTGAATCTACTCCATCATTCATTTGGAATAAACTTATCCCAGTTTTTTTCTCTCCATTTATTATTGCCCAAACTAGAGGAGCGCCTCCACTGTACTCTGGGAGTAAAGATGCATGTAATCCATAAGCAGGTGCAATACTTCTTAATTTTTTAGGAATCATATGATACCAACCAACAACTAAAAATAAGTCTGGATTCCATTTTAAGATTGAATTGACTAATAACTCATCATGCATTGATTTTTTAATTGACTCAATTGGTATATTTTGATCATTCGCAAATCTATAAAAATCAGCATGCAAAACATTATTCACTTTAGATTTGCTGTATGAAATATCGAATTCTTTTGGTGCTGTTATTATTCCGACCACGTCTATATTATTTATAGAGCAACATTCTTTCAAACATTTCATCCCAAAATTAGTAGAACCTATAAAAACCAGTCTCATATCATTTATTTATTCATCTTGTTCTTAAATTGATTTGAATTATAGCGTTAATTCCATCCATCTATTTACATTGATTAATGACCAAATTAATAACCTTCTATTTTTTTCGCCATTAAAATGTTGATTTATAAGTGCACTAGTTTCATTCTTATTAAGATAATTGTAAATTAATGCATTATCATCTAGCAAAGATTTTTTGACAAATTCAATACTCTCTCCTTTAAACCAACTCGCGTCAGGTGAGGAAAAACCCTGTTTTCTTGCTTTCAATATATTTTCAGGAATATAATTTTTCATAACATTTCTTAAAATCATTTTCCCATCATTCGTCTTACTAATATAATTTTCTAATTTGTTCCCTGGCATATTTTCATTAACTCTCAGCACATTTACAATATTATTTAATTTAAACTTTACCGGACATTTCATGGCGAAATCCACAAGATCATTATCCATAAAAGGAACCCTACTTTCTAAACCATGAGCCATACTTAACTTATCTTCAACTATGAATAGCCCATGTAGAAAAGTTTTTGCTTCTAGATATAATGAATGATTTATATAGTCCTCTAAAGTATTTAATTCATTTTCATGAGTTAAAAAAACATCCCTAAAAATATCCCTTGTCCAGACATTTTCGACATCATTCTTTATAGGCAAAAATAATCTCTGTAACTCTTTATTACTTACTAACCTTTGCCAATACAAATAATATTTATCAATATATTCTTCAAAATTTTGAACATTTATTGCTCTATAATAACGCCATGGATATCCACCAAATAATTCATCTCCACCGCATCCTGAAAGTACAACTTTAACAAATTTACTTGCAAGTTTGGCTGCATAATAATTTGGGTAACTTTGTCCTACTCTTGGTTCTTCTAAATGCCAAGCTAATTTATTTATACACCTCTCCATATCACCTGATTTTAGAACCATCTCATAGTGCTCTGTTTTAAATTTTGCAGACATAGCCTCAGCCTTTGTTCTTTCGTCAAACGCCAATTCAAGACCAGATGCAGAACTTAAATCAAAGCCAATAGTAAAACTTTTTAAATTTTCGAAATTTTCAGAGGCCACAGCAGAAATTGATCCACTATCCATTCCTCCACTTAAATATGTTCCTAATTCGACGTCGCTTATTAATTGTCGATTTACAGCTTGTTTAAATAAACGATCAAGTTCTTCTTCATATTCTCTTATATCTTTTGTGTGGCAAGAATCTTGAAACTTATAATCCCAATACATTTCTAATTTAGTCTCACGTTTATGAGAATATGTTTTCATCCAATGACCAGCTGGTAGAAGTTTAATTCCTTCAAGAAGAGTTTGATCTGTAAAAATATTTTGAAATGTGAAATATTCTAAAAGAGCTTTTTTATTTAATTCTCTTAGAAAGCTTGGATGCTTAAGGATAGCTTTCTGTTCAGAAGCAAATAGAAATATATCGCCTTGGTTGCAGTAATAAAGAGGTTTAATACCATATCTATCTCTAGCCAATAAAAGTGTCTTTTCTTGATTATCCCAAAAAGCAAAACTAAACATTCCATTAAACTTGAGTAGTGCATCTTCACCCCATTCAGCCAAAGAATACATTAGTACTTCACTATCAGAATCACCTTTAAATAAGTATCCTTTGTTTTTCAATTCAAGTTTAATTTCTTTATAGTTATAAATTTCTCCATTAAAAGTCAAAACAAATCTGCCATCGGAACTAATCATGGGTTGATGACCATTATCACTTAGATCGATAATTGCTAATCTGCGATGTCCTAAACCTATATTTTGATGAAGCCAATATCCCTCTCCATCAGGCCCTCTATGCGCTATTGCATTAGTCATCTCTTTTAAAATACCAAGAGAGGCTTGATCTCCCCTTCTATTAATTAGGCCAGCTATTCCGCACATTTACCAAAACTTTCAAGAATAGAAGAAATAACATAATCCTGCTCATCATTAGTCATTCCATGAAAAAGAGGAAGTGAAATACTGCATTTATATGCCGCAAGTGCATTTGGGAAATCACTCGCTTTAAGTTGATATTTTTCTTTAAATACTTTTAACATATGTACCGCATGAGTGGCTGGACGAGTTGCTATACCCTTTGATTGAAGCAATTCCATCAATTTATTTCTTCTTCCACTTACATTTTCCAGAGTATCAAAATCTTTATTAAACAAAGCCTTATAGACAATTTTAGGCTCAAATAAACATGGAAAACTCTGAAAACCATGAGAATTATAAGTTCCTTTATTTGGGGTATCTAAATATTTGAAATCTTTAAATGCATTCTCATATATTTCAGCTAATCTTCTTCTCTCAAGTATTATTGAGTTAGCTCTTTTCATCTGCGCAACTCCAAGAGCAGCTTGAATATCAGTCATTCTTTGGTTATATCCTGCCTCAATATGATCTGCTAAAACATAAGGCTTAGTGCCTTGATGTCTTTGTAAATCACTTATCGCTGCCCCATGATCACGAAGACATCTAATTTTTTCAGCCAACTTATCATCATTTGTAGTTACCATTCCACCTTCGCCAGTTGTTATTGCTTTTCTTGGATGAAAACTAAAGCAACCCGTATTTCCAAATGTTCCGACATGTTGGCCTTTATAACTTGAGCCAAAGCCACAGGCTGCATCCTCAACCACCCATAATTTATTTGCTTTAGCGATTTCACTTATTGATGTCATATTGGCCGCCAGACCAAACAAATGAACAGGGAGTATTACTTTCGTTCTTTCTGTAATCAAGGACTTGAGATTATCAACATTAATATTGAAAGTGTCTAAATCGATATCAGCAAAGATAACCTTGCCTCCTAAATGCTCAACTACATTTGCAGTTGATATCCAAGTAAAAGCTGGCACAATAGCCTCGTCACCATGAGAAAACCCTAAAGCAGCAAGAGAAAGATGTAATCCAGATGTACAGCTAGTAACAGCAATACTCTGCTTGGAACCTGTAAAGGTACTCCACATTTTTTCAAATTCTCTTACTTTTGGACCTTGAACTAACCAACCACTTTTAAGAGGTTCTAAAACGCTTTGTATATCATCATCATTAAGGTCTGTTCTTGCTATTGGTACTTTCATTGAATTAGGCTAATCTTCTAGCTTCAACTTCACTTTTATGTTCATTTCTCCACTTAATTAACCTAATCAATCCTTCTTCTAATTCCAACTTAGCCTTAAAATTAATCTCTCTCTCTGCTTTGATTGGACATCCAATTCTGTTTTTTACAAATGTTGCTTGTTCTCTATCTTTGTACTCAATTTTTAAATTTGAATCAGTTAATTTAATAATCATTTCTGCTAGTTCTTTAAGGGAAGTTCTCAGTCCCGTACCAACATTATAAAAAGAATCATTTGCTTTAGATTTCATCGCGCATATATTTGCGAGAGCGCAGTCCTCTACAGCAATAAAATCAAAAGCTTCAGATCCATCGCCAAAGATAACAGGATTTTCACCATTATCTATTTTATCAAGCATCTTCATAATTACGGCAATATAAGCACCTTTATAGTCTTGACGAGGGCCATAAACATTCATATATCTTAACCCAACATAATTCAATCCATATCTATGATGATATGCTCTTAACATTGATTCTCCACATATTTTAGTAGCTCCGTAAAAATTTTTGTTATTAAAAATATGATCTTCCGTCATTGGCTCTGCGACAGCATCTCCATATACCGATGCAGAAGAAGAATAAACTAATCTACTTACATTTTGTTTACGGCAAGTATCGATAACATTGAATGTTCCTCTCACATTTACATTAAAAGCTGATTCTGGAAATTCATGACATTGAAGTAACCAAAGCGCCGCGAAATGGAATACGCCATCAATTCCATTCATTGCAGAATTTAGAATGTCTGTTTGTAAAATATCACCCCCAACATCGTAAATTTTGCATCTATTATCCTTTAGTGCATATTTAAGATTTTCTTCCCTACCTCTTGTGAAATTATCATATACAATAACTTCACCAACATCTTCTTTTAATAAAGCCTCAACAGTATGGGAACCTATTAATCCTGCTCCACCAATAACTAAAAATCTTTTTTTTGCAATATTCATAAAATTATTAGGATTTATAAAAAATTTGAGATCTTTCTATTATAAGGTCTGCTAGAGCAAAACTAGCAGTGAATGCCGGTGAAATTGCATTTAAGATATGTGTAGAGTTTTCAGAATTCACTAATTTGAAATCTTGTATTAGCTCTTTCTTTTCAATATCAAAGAGTTGAGCCCTAATTCCAGCCTTAGTACTTTTTATTAAATGTTCATCTTTGAGAGAAGGAATCAAATTTTTAGCAGATTCCATAAAAAAAGGTTTTAGTCCCTGTAAAGCCTGTTCTCTGGCATAACGGCGGAACCCATTTTGATTTTTTATCCACTGCAATCCCAAGTTTGCAAAAAAGTTAGCTGTTAAAAAAGGTTCTAGATTATCTAAAGAATTATAGTTTTCTTTACCAAAAGCTGGAATTGCTGTCGGACCTAAGAAAACTTCACCATTTACATTTGGAGTAACATGTACGCCTAAAAAAGGAACATTCAAATCTGGTACTGGATAAACATTTGTTCTAAATTCAAACGGGGCATTTGGTTTTAATTTCCAATAAATTCCTTTAAAAGGAAAAATTTTATAATTTTCACAAATATTGAACTTCTTTGCTACTTCATCAGTATGAATCCCAGCGCAATTAAAAAAATGACCATAAGAAATATTTTTTTCTATGCCATTAGTTTGATATTTTAAAATTCTTTTTTCAGGATTTATTTCACTAAATTTAACTCCTAATTCTAATTCAACGCCCTGATCATCAACTTTTTTTCTTAGTCTTTTTATTACTGCCTTTGGATCAACAACACAAGTATTAGGACTCCATAAAGCTTTTTCTGTAGCGCAAAAAATCTCATTTGAATATTGTTTAAGATCATTTCTTTCGATAAATTCTACTTTAGCTCCATTTTGAGTAGCCCTTTTCATTAGCAAATCAAGCTCTTTTTTCTGATCAGGTCTTTGTGTAACTATCACTTTTCCGCACTGCAAAACTTCTAAACCTTGAGTAAGACACCATTCTTTTAATCTTTTAGCACCATCTACGCATACCTTCGCCCTAAGAGATCCAGGCTTATAATAAATCCCAGCATGAAGTACACCACTATTTCTTCCAGAATTATGCAAACCAAGTTCTTTTTCCTTATCTAAAATTTTTATCTTAAAATCTCTATTTGTATTAGCTAGTTGATAAGCCAAAGATAGTCCAACCATACCTCCACCAAGAATTAAAATATCGACATTTTCACTTATCTGTTCATTTTTATTTGAAAAATATACCTTATTTATCATTACCAAAGAAAATATGGTTAATTTAATCTTATGGACAACTATAGATCATTATCAGATAACAAAATTTCTTTCTTATAAGATAATTTAAATTTATTTTAAAAAGATTTTATTATTGAAAATAACTTTTTTATTACCTTTTAATTATATTTATTTACCTGCAAGTAATAAAAAAACAAATTTAGAATTTTTTTTAGTTTACAAATTTTAGTAAATTTCTTATAAAGAATATAAAAGCTTATATGTAAATTTTTACTTTTAGTGAACTACCAAAAGGCTAATAAATGGTTTTTAACTTTACTTGGAATGATAAGTCTAATTTCATATGGCTTTTTAATAGGTAAATATAAAATTCCGCCTCATAACATTTTAAGTGGGATAAAAAAAGATTTTTTTATTAAAAAAAATCAACATTCCGATATCTGTATTTATAAACCTAATCTGAACATACTTAATAATGATGATACCTATACCTATAAAGATATACTGAAGTCTAGTTTTAAATATAAACATTCAATATTTAACGATTATGCCTATTACGTAAAACAATCTTCTGTATTAGACATTGACCAAATAACAACTCCTTTTGATTATAAAAATGATGTATTTTCTCAATATATATATAGGTATCACGAGAGTCCTTCCGAAACACTCGTAGTGCTTATACATGGTAATTCAAGTATTCCTGATGACTTCTTTAACAATCAATCCTATTTAGGAAATAGTGGTGCAGAACTTTTTAAAATGGGTTTTGATATTTTGGCACCTTATGTTACTCACGATTCAAGATTTCAAAATAGCAGGGCAAGATTATCAAAAATGAAAGGGGATTTTCCGCAAAGTCTTGATATTAATAGAATTATTAATCTAATAAATAAGTATCACCCTCAATACAAAACAATTCATATTGCAGGCGTATCATATGGGGGAATTTTAACAGCACAAGTATTAAAAAAGCTGAAAGCTCCAAGTTATTCTGATATTTTCCAAAAAATTGGCACAGTTCTATCTGTTGAGGGCTTTTTACCAATATCAACATATCTTCAAAATCAAGAAGAGGAACTTCTTTTTGCTTGGAATTTTGAAATGATGTTTCCAGGTAATTCAGAAAAACAGTTTCTTGATATGATGGAAAATAAAAATTTTTACTTAGGTGTATCTTCTTGCCACAAGTCATTCCATAAGACTTATTTAAAAAAACTTGACCCAAAAAAAGCTAAAAATCAAGTCATATATTTTGATGGAGGTCATGAATTTAAAAGCTTAATTTTAATAGATGCCATAAAAAGAAATATTAATTAGATAACACTACATAAAGGCAATTTACTCTTTTAATAAAGCATTAATAAAGCACTTTATTAATTGATATGACTTTAATTTATATTCATTTAAAAAGTGATTAAAGTCTTGTGAGGCATTTTCATTAGCTTCATCTGAAATTATTCTAAGAACTAGCCAATCTACGTTTTCTTGAAAAGCAACTTGAGCAAAGGAAGCACCTTCCATTTCAACAGCTTTAAGTCCTGGAATTTCCCTGGATATGTTATCAAGTTTTTTTGGATTTGATATAAACATGTCTCCAGTTGCTATTAGCCCTTTGTGTAGAGAACCAAATCCAGAAATTTTATTTTGGATTAATTCGCTTTTTAGTGCTTCAAATGTTTTATTAAACAAATCACTGTTAGGGAAAACCTTTTTATTATTTAATGCAGGAATGACAAATTTATCAAAAATTGGCCTAGCATCCATATCATGTTGAATTACTGAATCAGCAAGAACTAAATCCCACTGCTTTAATTTCTTATCAACTGCACCAGCTACACCGGTAAAAATTGCTAAATCAATGGGAATAGAGCAATAATTTGAACCTAATAATCTTGTTGTAGCTCTAGCTGAACTTACTTTACCCCATCCACTCCATGCTGTTGTTATTAAAACTTCTCTAGAATTATCAAGTAGCAATTTACCAGAAAATAATTCTAAATCTCCAAATTTAAATGAATTTACAGACTTCAAGTTATCAAGAATTATTCCAATTTCTTCAGGCATTGCTGAAAGAATCCCAATATGAGAATAATTCTTGGTGACTTTTGGCAAAGTAAAAATATAATGATTTTTATATTATCAGAAAGATTAAAAATTACACAAAAAATAGATATTTATAAAATTCTAGACTTTATTTAATGTTGCCATCATATGACACCCATCCTGAGCTCCAGTCAGAGCATTTTTATATTGATAATCAATAAATCCAGGTAAGGAAAGAGTTAGATTGTATACAAATTTTGCATAGGTTGTTGTATAAAGCTCTGCCAAATCAGAATCAAGAGGCTGTTTCATATAAAGGGATGCAACTTCAAAAAGGAATTGATAAGCAGGCACAAAAAACTGATAAGGAGAAAAAACATTTAAATCCATGTATGTATGATAATGAAGTAATTTCAGTTCAGTCCCAGTAATTTCATCCTTAAGCTTATCGAGGGAATAAGCTGTTGGAATATAATTTTTAGCACTTTCCCACCGATCAACATCAGGGTGTTGGTGCTTTGTTGCAATTTGAAAAGAGGACTCAAAAAATCTTTCCTGAAACTTGTTTGTTATGGCATTGAAAACCAATTTTCCATCTTGCTTCAAATAAGCAGAAAGATAGCCTAAAGTTTTAGATATATTTGGAGCCATTCGTATTGAATTAAGCCCTAATATTAAATCATATTTTCGCTCTGTAAAAGAACTAAGATCATTGAAATCATTATTAAACAATGTTCTTGTACATGGGTGCGACAAAAAGACTTCCTCAAAAGTATCTTTTTCAGAAAAATCATCCAAACCATCTACTATACAATCTCTCCCAGAAGCTTTAACTGCAGCTGCTACCAACTGACCTGAACCACAACCGACATCTAAAATTTCAACTGGCTCAGAGAACTCCTGTAATAGCTTTGAAACATAATAGGCTTCAAAAGGCTTTTCAAAGCACTTTACCCAGTACCTAGCTGTGTATGGTAATGCCTCTGACAAAATAGTTAAAAAAGGTTCTCGCACAGATAAGTCACTCGCAGGAAAAACTTCCTGAAGCTCTAATATACCTTCATTAGCACGAGCAATGGCCTCCAGCTGCGCAGCCTTTACACCTCGACTTTTTATTTTCTCTATAATTCTTCTCATAACGCTCTCTTATTAAAAAATAATTGAAAAACTATCTTACTATATAAACTATTTACTTAATAAGCTTTAAAAAAAGTTCCGGCCTAAATTCGCTGGTTCCCTTAAAAAATATCATTTTGTTTTCTAAACCCTTCACTCTCATTTCTTCTTTCAAACTTTTCCAATTATCTTCAAAACAATTACTATATGCAATATACACATTAGGCCTCTTCATCATTTCCCAAAATTCATTTTTCTGGACTCTGGTATAAAACATTTCATAGTTATCCTGAAAAAGGGTTTCATTCCATCTTTCAGACAACACCATTTTGATATCAGCCCATCCCTCTATAGATAGAGCTATACCAACATTATTTGATTGTTTTAGTTCTTGTAAAGCAGAAATTGAGAGCCACCCTCCATAACCTGTACCAAACAAATGTACTTTTGAATAATTGTCTTGAATCAAATTATATAAATTGATAACACGCTTAACATCAATATCATGAGGCCTATCGTTTACTAAAGATGCTAACCTTCGGGTAGCATTTTGAAACCTTGAAATATTAGTTACATATGGAGCATAAACATCATATCCTTCCTTGAACAAAACATTGCCAGCATCATTAAGATATACAGGAATACCATGAGGATCTACAGAGCCATCGAAAAACTGATCAGGAGTAGTCGAATTTCCATGGACTAGTATGATTGCCTCTTTCGACAAAGGAGTATGCAGTTTTTTTTCATATTCAAGAAAAACAGGCACACCTGCAACATAATGATAATAATTATTGATTAAAGATTTATAGTATTTGAATTCAGGATCAAGGCTAGAAAAGTCAGTTTTCTGCTCATAAATTGGTGACCGCTTATAGTGTTGGTAGTCACATCTTTCCGCCTTTTTTGATATTAGCCCATCTGCATTTTTTTTTATTTTGAAGTTTTTCCAACCTGTGAACAGGAACAAGAAAAAACTAGTAGATAGTAAAAGTTTTAACCCAATCGAGAGTTGTTGCCATAACTTAACTTTCATTAATAATCCCATTGCGAGAATTATTGCGGAATTTAGGTATATCGTCAACTATCAAACCTATATCTGTCTAATCATAAGATTTGCGTGAATCGTCCGAATCCTTTGCTATCAATACTAAAATTGAATGGAGCCAAGGGGATTTGAACCCCTGACCCCCTGCATGCCATGCAGGTGCTCTACCAACTGAGCTATGGCCCCCAAATTCCTTAGAAAAAGTCATATAGGCTGATCTCAAGAATAACCTCAAAACCACATTAGTTCAAATGTAAAATTAAGGATATTGATAAATTAATTCTACAAATTTATAATTAAATGCTCATGATGATTAGTAATATGAAAAAAATTAATATTTTTTATCTATTCACATTTATAAGTTTTATTTTATTGATAGCGGATGAAAGATCTAGAGAGAAATTTATAATTGAATGTTATTGGAGCAAAAATAAAAAAAAATTCCCCAAGAGAAATTGGAGATTTTAAGTTTGAAATTAAAAAAGATTTAGAGGAGAAAAATTTAAACAATGATCCCAAAAATTTTTTTAGGCAAATTTAAGTTTTTATCAATACAGGAAGTGAAAAAGGTATTTTTGAAAGTTACAAAAAAAGTGAGAATAAATATAAACTATATCATATAAGAAATATTGAATTTATTAATTCAGAAGTAGAACTCAAAATTATTGATGATCATTGCCCAAAAACAATAGACAAGAAAAATTATGATTATGGAACATCTTTCGTTTTCAATAAAAATAATTTAAAGTCGCCTAAAGTTAAAAATTTATTCTGAACTGAATTTGGCTGAGAAAATACTAGATTGCAAAATAACTATGAATACTTCTTATGTAAGAGATTATAAATATTAAAATTTCCTAAAAATTTAATTATGAAAAATCCAAGAGTCCAATTTTCAAAAATTACACTTTACTTTAAAGAGAATTAAAAAAATTTTTTAAAAGGAGACTTTAAAATCGACACAAAAATAGTGAATCTTAAATATATTTAATCTCTTATTAATGATCTAATGGAAAGTAAAAAAATCCACATTGAAATAAAAAATTAATTTCAGTTGATATTTATGAATTAAGGTTATTTAAAAAGTGAATTTTCTAAAAACCTAATTGCAACTAATAATACTTTTTTTGGATTTTTAAAGGAAAATCCATCTTTAAAAAGTGTTTGCCATTTAAAAAAATAATCTAGCTTCTTTATATCAATTGATTTATTTAATTTAAAAGCCCCACTAACCTCTAAAGTATTCCAACCAAAATCATTTTTTAATAGAAAGAAAATTTCGCCTGAATTAATAATTAAGTCATAGTTGGATAATTGTAAATTATTTATTCTTCTAAAACCAGATAGATAAGAAAGTGAAATCGATATATTTAAATCAGTTATAAATATTTTCAATGATTTCATTCCCTTTATTCTTAATAACTCGAAGAAAAATGGGGCAAGAAAACATTGAAAATTGATCTTTCTAAGATATCTTCGTGAAACCTTTTTAATCTCTTCAGGTGACTTTTTCTGACTTTCATAAATCAGTTTTTCCTTCTGGTCAACTCTTTTTTTCTTATCTTGCCAAAAACTCTCAGCAATATCTGTACATGCTTTTAATTTATGAAACATTTCTTTTTTATCTAATAAAACAGATTGATTTGGTTGCATAAATACAATGTTCTGTTGTATTTCTCTTAAAATTTCTGAACTTCTAACCTGAGAAACTCCATTTTGTTTATCATTCATATAGTAATTTTCTTCTTTTGCAAAATATACAAATGAAGCGAAAGGAATTACTAATGAAGGTTTTAAAACATCATGTTGAATTTTTATTCTATATAACTTTTCTTCAGCAGCTTCTTGACGCAAATATTGATCTTCCTCTATTCCAATCCAGTTTGCATAACCGAATTGTGTAAATAATATATCTAAATTTTCTGTATGTCTTAAAATCTTTTTCCTAATAGATTTAGCTTTATTATGTGTATCAACCCTACAATCATTGATATTTAAAATTGAAATATCATTTAATTTGGTGAGACAAAATGAATCAGACCCATCATGATTGTTCCAAGTTAATATTTCTAATTCTTTACTAAGCTTAAAAATTTCACCATCCTTGCACTCTATAGCAGAAAAATTATTTTGTATAAAAAAATTTAATACTCTTTTATCAACAGTCTGATGAAAAAGTATCTGGTAATTTATTTCAGATTTTTTAATTTCTCTCAAAAATGGCAAACTAAAATGGTCTGAATGCTCGTGTGAAATCCAAATATATAACTTTTTATTTTGAGATTTTAAATAATTTACTACTTCTAGATTTGATAATTTATTTGTTAGAAGTGCCCAACCTCTATTGAAACAAGGTTCTTCAAAATAAGGATCAGATATTAAAAGCGTATCTTTAGTTTCAATAAGATATGAAGCATGATTAAGAAAACTTAATAAGCTCATTACATGGTCATTTATTTTTTTGATTATATGATATTTATTAATTCATTGTTATTAGAAGTTTTTGCTATCTTCACTATAAGAATCAGAAAATAATTCTTTTTATATTAAATTTTCAGATACACAACCTATAAATAGATTTCTTTTTATATTTTAAAAATTCTTAAATTAAGAAAAACCTTTAATCCAAATTATTACTATTTTCAAAATTTAGAACTATTACCATCATATCCAAAATTAAATACTGAAAATTCAAATCCATATGCTTTTTCAGTTTGATCATAAAAAAGACCAAAAGAATAAGCTCTTCTTTT
>MDSZ01163452.1_pt1 | contig 28778 bp, 35 predicted proteins | sample 811201 | NCBI WGS metagenome assembly MDSZ01 (sample SAMN05326647, study PRJNA326480) | marine metagenome | isolation source: seawater | place: Indian Ocean: North | collected 2010 | reverse complement strand
TTTTAAACAGTAACATATTTATATAAAATAAAGGTTAATATGACATCAAAAGAAATATTTGAAGAAATAGAGCAACATTGGGACTCATTTAAAGAGAATCACGATCGCTTTTCAGATAAACAAGTAAAAGCTGCAGGAGTTAGAGCTCGTAAGGCAATCAATGAAATAAGAAAATTAGCAAGTAAATATAGAAGCACTCAACTAGCAGAATCAAAACAAGTATGAATAAACGTTTAGAACATATTGTACGAACTACTTTAAAAGATGTTTTATCTGAGCAAGAACAGGAACAGGAACAAGAACAACAAGCTTCTGTATTCGATGATGCTCAGAAAAAATTTTTAGGCTCATTCGCACTTGCAGGAGCTCAACATTTAGGTATATTATATTCAATGTCTGATATTGGGGTTCGTGAATTTGTTGCTAGATCGGGAGCTCAATACAATTGCACACCTTATGTTTTATTGTCTTTATTGCGAGGTAAATACATAAAAATTGTTCCATATACTGGATACGGTAGAGACACTGATTATACTATTGAATTACAATTACCACTTGAGTCTGTACAGGAATTTGCTGAGTTAGCCGGTGCTAAAGAAGGAGATCCTGCAGCTGCAGGGGGTGCAGCTGCTACTGGAGATATTGGGGGAGGAGTTTCTTCACCTCCACCTCCGCCACCTACACCACCACCGGCTGATGATCCGGCACCTGAGCCAGCGCCTGAAGTAGCACATGTTGTTAAATATGGAGATTTACTTCGAGAATCTGTAAAAATATCTAAACAATTGATGTTAGAAGCATCGAAATCAAAAAAAAAAAGTTCTAAATCAAAAGAAGTAGATATATATTCCAGTAAATCTAGAATATTAAATCGACTACCTAAAGGATACATATATCATTTAAAACAAATCATTAAAACACTAACAAAACGCACGTACAATACACTAGACAGAGAACGATTAATTGCTGATGTTTTAGATAATATGCAAGTTAATTTCAATTTAACTAATAAACAGATGCATAGATCATATGAATTTTACAGAAATCAAAAAAGATTGCAAAAATTTTTAGATAAAGATTAATTTTGGTTATTGAATAATTTTTTATATATTATATATAAGTTATAAACATTTAAAAATCAACAAAAAATGGCGTATTATACCGCAAAAGTACAATTAACTACAATTGTAGATACCGCAACAGGTACAAAAGAAAAGAAAGCTACCGAAATGTATTTGGTAGAGGCATTATCAGTAACAGAAGCAGAAGCAAAAGTTGTTAAAGATTTTGGTAATTCTACATTAGACTTCGAAGTTAAAGCAGTAACCAATAGTAAAATTATTAAAATCATAGACTAATGTATAATCCAGGAGAAACAGTTATAGTAACACAAGACGAAATCAATAAAGTTGGTGTAGTTATCGATCAATACAAAGTAAACAAGCAAACAGTCTATGATGTTTTGCTAGAAAATCGCAGTGCAGTGTGTATGATTACCACAGCACCTAAACACAAGACAAGAATCAATCGTAGTCTTACTAATAGATTATCAAATAACTTTGGAGGACCTATTGAAGCCAATGTTCCTTATCGAGAATTAGTAGAAGCAGAAGCATTACCAATTACAAAATCATGAATTCAGAAAAAATAACTGAAAAAATCAAGGAAAACTTAATTAGTTCATATCAATTTGATGTTTGGGATGAATTAGAACCAACTGATTCTGATTATATGATGTATAGTCCAGCACCTGTTGGATATAATACTACTTCTGAACAGCGATATTTAATGCAAAATCTATTAACTGGCTTTTATAATACTTCAATATTGGATATTGGGTGCGGAAGAGCAGATTTATATGATTTTCTAACAAATTTTTATCCTGATTTATCTGTTGCATATCATGGTATAGACCATAATCCAGTAATGACTGCATTAGCAAAAGAAAAATACGACATAGATTGTCAATTTGGAGCTTTTGAAACTGCAAAATTGCCGAAAACAGAATGGGTAGTAGCAAACGGAGTGTTTACTCCTAGACGTTGTGAAACAGAAGATGCTGATCTTCGTAAATTATTCAATGATATTGACATTTTATACAAACAAGCAACAGTAGCATTAAGTTTTAATCTACTCAACCCTATAAATAACACTCATCATGAAGGTTTCTTTTACGTTCATCCTGGATTGGTGTTGGATATGCTAATAGAAAAATATCAAAATGTTGTTTTACGCAACAATTACTCAAAAGACGTATACACAGTAACAATTTATAAAATATAAAAACACAAATGACAAAAAGCGTTAACCAATCGTGGGCAGTTAGCCAAAAATTTCGAAATCGTTATGGATCTACATGGGCAGATTTAGATTTCTTTTTCAAAGACCGAGTATATTCAAATACATTTAAGTCAGATCCAATGAATACCAATGTTGGAGCACTACAAATAGAAGGAATGAGTTTACCTTTTAAATACAAAGACTTAATTATGTATAATAAAAAGGCTACTAAGTTAGGAGCACAAACTCATCGTTCAGATATATCAGAAAAATTTGCAGTAGATATAAAATCTAAAACTTTTATGCTAAACAGGCAAGAAATTAACAGATTACGTGAAACTTTAGACGATGCATTGACAACTGTGCAGCGATCTTATGAGTTAGGGTTATATTTATAATAAATAGGATGGATACATATACATATTCTTACAGAACAGATTCATCCAATGAACCAATTGGTCGTGTACTAGCAACGAGTTTGTTCGAAGCACGAGTGAATATAAGCAAAGTTAAACGATTAGATATTGATCTAATTGATGAATTGTTTAAAATAAAAAAAATTGACGACCATGAGCAAACCAATAAAAAACATACACGTTAACTACTCAGAATATTGTTATTTTGATTATTTGTCTGGTTATGATCAATTAAATTATTTTTTTCAATTATTTGAAGGTCAATTCAATCAGCCTAAAATAGACTTGCAAGACTTTTTCAGTCAAATACAACAAGAAGAACAAGAAGAATATCCTATAGTTCACGTAGACAAAGAATTACCTAAAAATTCAAAGCGTGTTGATGTGATGCTTGACGACGATTATTTAGTAGTTGAATCTAACAGTTTAAAAGCAGTAAAATTGGTTACTAACAGATTCATGGAAGCAGGTTATTTAATGACTCGAGACAAGATAACAGAAAAAATGTTTAAAAAAGACAAAACAACTAGATATCTTCGTGTTTATGGTATTATAGGACAAATACCAGGTCATTGTTTAAGCTAATATACGCATCAAATAACACAATCTAACGACACCTACTAAATCTTATTAAAATGGCAAAAAAGAAAAGTAAAATACCGGCATATGTGCTTAAACAGTTCGAAAAAGCTATGTATAAGACCGGAGACAAGGTAATTATTAAATGGTTAGGACAAATAAAAACAGGATATGTTAAAACTAGTAAAGAAAATTCTTGGGGCCGTAGCTATATGGTTGAAGTCATGGAAAAAGGACTCAAACGAAGTGATGACGTTACACGATACCCGTGTGGAATCGAAATACGAGGACACCGAACTCAGTATGATGTCGGACTCATACTCCACGACAGAACACAAAGCGGAGATTGGCCGCAGAGTACAAGAATTTATGAAAACTCCGGAAGCGACGAGGCTTCGCAGCGAAATGACAATAAAAGCGTCGGAGGAAATGATGATAGTGTTAGTGGAAAAGATACAAGAAGCAGATCATCCAATACACACAAAGATGTTGTTGAGCCTAGCTTTACACGAAAGCGCACAGGCAATGCAAAAACATCAAGCAAAGATCTCGATGATGCAGTAAATCGACAGAAAGATTTTTTACAGGGTTTTGTTAAAGATTAAAATTACTTACCTTTATCTCGGTTTGGAAAATATCTAAAATGTGGATCATCATTTGGAACATTTTGAATCCATCCATGTTTAGGACCAAATTTTTTCATCATATTAATATTATTAGTACTAGAAAAATCCATTGCAAGACCTATACCATGCGCACTAGTACCTGGCTTAGCAGCCGGATATACTTTACCATTCTGATCAATAGTTTGCCATTTTCCGGTTTTTTTCCAATGATCCCAATCAATTAAATTATATGCAGATTTATATGTTCTAAATGAAAACACTTGTTTCATTTCAGAAAGAAAGGTATGGCCCATGGCACCCATATCTTTCATTACTCGTTGAAACGCATCCATGGCATCAGCTCTTAACACTATTTTTACCGGCCGATCGCTACGTCCTGCTTTTAAAGTTACCATTTTTAAGTCTTGTTTTGATGCATTTCCATTCTTTCCATTGTACTGATCTGGTGGAGGGACAGGTCTTCCTAACCAAGATGCATCCGGTGTTGGATCAGAATCTTCATCGCCACTTTCAATGTCTTTAATTTGCTGCTCTATTGCTTCTATTTTAATAGTAATTCTATCTTCTTGTTCTTCATGCGTAGCATCTTCAAATTCTTGTTTCAACTTTTTGATTTGTTGTTTCAATTTTTTGATTTCCGCATCGTCTTGCTCTCGCAATAACAATAATTCTTCACGGATAATTGTTTCTAATAAACTTGTAGCGGATGTCTGCATATTAATAAATATCGGTAAAACATAATTCATGATTCATTAGGATATATGCAAAATTTTTCTTATATTTATATTATAAATTAAAAGATAAAGTTATGAAAAAATTAATCGTTGCATTTTCGTTGATTGCTAGTAGTGTTATAGGACAATATGATATGCCATTTTTTAAAGGAGCAAAGTATACCGTAAATAAAGAGCTGTCAAAACAAATATTCCAGAATATTAACGAACACAGAGACAGTATTGGAAGAGAGCAATTTGAATGGAATGAAACCATGTATCAAAGTTGTGTGGACAATAGTTTACAGTTAATCAAAAATGCGCAATGGGGTCATGGTAAGTTTGAAACACGCGAATATGTATTCGAAATATTAACAGGTGTTGATGTTACAAAAGAAAGCGTTGTGAATTATTATGATGTTGGTGTTGAAGCAGTATTAAGTTGGATCGGTAGTAAATGGCATATAGGTAGTTTAGAATCATTAAAACAAAAAACAAATTGTATCAAAGCAAAAATTAAGTTTGGTAATGGTTCGATAAATCAAACTCTCGCATACAACGCTGTTTGTTGTGCAATTGAATTAAAACTTACAAATGGGCAACATATGATAATGATCATGCACAGAGGTTATAACAAATTATCTTAAAGATTAAAACAGTAAAAAAGGGGGCATAAACCCCCTTTACTTTATTTAATAGAAATTATATTCTTTTTTATTCTCTAGTATAGAAAATTTCAACGGCTTCAATTACACCTTCTCCCATAGAAGTTCCACCGGCTGTTGTAAACAATTGTTTTGTTTTATTAACATCAGCTTGTTCTCCTTGCACTTCCCATCTTGCAGATAATTTACCATAACGAGCTTTTTCTTTACCTGGTTGTATAAAAGCTTGTATATCTGGTTGCACAGTTACTCCAGCACTTTTCATAAGTTCTACAATCACTTGAGCTCTATCAAATGCTAATTTTGCATTTGCTGATTCACTTGGATTTTTTGGTTGATATGGAGTGTTTACATCATGTCCTTCTGGGAATCCTGTTACACCATTAACTGGTTCATCTCCAGATGCTGATCCTACAACACTATACTGTGTAATCGTTCCGCCGGCAGCTATGGCTGCTTTAACATCTTCCATGATTTCAGCAGCTATATTAGGTGTTAAAGCAGTTTTGCCTATTTCAAACCAATTATTTCCGTCTGCAGTAACCATACCGTCTGGTTGTACAACTAATATTTTTCCTTTTCCGGGTGCTTGTGCGTCTCCTTCTCTATATGCTACATTTGTAACAAAATCTCCGCTTCCTGCACCCTGAGCATCATCATAGCTAAATCCATCATCATTAATTCCATTAGTAACATCTAATTCATCAGCAGCATAGTCAGTATAATTACCAAACATTGCAGCAATAGATGCATTATTACAAAATAATATAACGTCTTCAAATTTTGAAGATTGACCTGGATCTTCAGGATTTGATATAGAAGTTGGTGTTATTACTCCATATGTTAAAACCGATCCTGCACCTTGTGTTTTTAGTGTCGCTGGTCCTTCATCTGTAGGAAGGATTTGAAATTCAGATCCTTTTGTTACATATTTTCTAGCTAATGTATCCCAACGCTTTGCAGCTGCAGCATCATCCGCTGCGGTATCGGTGATTTGATTAGCCCATCCTTCTGGATCTTTTTTCATGTCTATATTACCAAAAATATGCCAAGATTTAGGCGAGAATAATCCTTTAAGTCCTTTTTTATCTCGTTTAACGTCCTTAGCCTTTGAAGCTCCAGATCTAGATAAATCTTGTGAATCTCTATTTCGATCCCTGCTAACATACCCAGAACTGCCTACACCTCCGCCTATTAGGATTAGAGCTACGAGTTGATTAAGAGTACAGATGGTAAATTTTATGTCGTATCTAGTAAACTGTCCTTCTACATTTTTCGCAAGATCGGCATAATATGTAGATTTCTCTTTTAATATATTATGTACAGGTTCACACCAGGCTGGAAGATCAATAGTATCTGGCAATGTAGATTGTTCTGTTAATAATCTTTTTTTAACGTTAAATAATTGTGATTCGTTTAAATTTTTAACTCCGAATCTAAGCATGTTTTCTGCTAAAACATTTTTGTGTTTTGTTTTCATTTATTTTCCTTGTTACGGTTTTATTTTATATAAATATAGATAGTATAAAAAAACTATGTATTTGGATATATGCAAAATTTTTCTTATATTAATAATAAAATTAGAAGTTATGATTAGATTTGGTTATGCCTGTAACAACATGACATTAGGCAAGGCAGGTATCCGCACCGGCCGCACTATGATTCAGCGCATCTTCGAGCAAGGTGGTATGCCTTTAGCAAGCGAGCGCAGTCTGCTTAACGCAGAAGATTTGCTCCCTATACTCAAATGGAATTTAGCCCATGGTATTCGTTTGTTTCGCATAGGCAGTGAAATGTTTCCTCGCTGGAATCATTACGAGATCAAGGACTTGCCTGACTATGATCGTATCTGTGAGGTGTTGCAAGAAGCTGGTGACTTTGCTCGTGAGCATGACATTCGACTTACTACGCATCCTGGTCCTTTCCATATATTAGGTAGCCCTGATCCGGTTGTGGTTGACAATAGTATTCTTGGCCTCGAGCGACATAGCGAAATGTTTGATATGCTTGGATATGCTCCTAGTTATGACAACAAGATCAATATTCATATAGGTGCTACGTATGGCGATAAGCCGGCTACTATTGCCCGGTGGATCAAGAATTATTATCGACTATCTGAGTCGTGTCGTGCTCGTCTTGTTGTTGAGAATGACGACAAGGCTTCTATGTATTCTGTACGTGATTTATATGAGATGGTGCACTCCGTTACTGGTATTCCTATTACGTTTGACTATTGGCATCATACTTTCAATACTGGCGATTTGTCTGAAGAAGAAGCATTGTTCATGGCTCGTGAGACTTGGCAGAAGCATGGCGTTACTCAATGCACTCATTACTCCGAGTCTCGCAGACGCGAGCAGCAACGTCTTATCGAAGGTATTTGCGAGAAGCATAATATTGCTTGGGAGGACTTGCCTTCTTGGCCGACATTTGCTAAGGCATACAAAGAGTTCAGCAAGATCAAAGAACAAGCCCATGCAGATTATATATTGACTACTCCAAATACGTATGGTGTAGACAGTCTGGATGTTGTGGTTGAAGCCAAGGCAAAAGAATTGGCTTTGCAACATATCAATGTAGAGTGCTGTCAAACACCATTAATTTTAGATTAACATATTTATATTAAATAATAATTAAAAAAAGGTCAGAATGGCACAATTTCGTTACAAAGATAAAATAACAGATGATATTGAAGATGCAAAAAATATCATACAGTCTACAGGTAAAATGCTAATGGAAGGTAAAATTGATAAAAAGTCTGCAATAGACAATTTAGCAAGAGCTTTCCGTAAACTAGAATCATCGAGATATTACATCGATCGTACATAAGTGAAACATGTATTTCCATACGTTGTATTATCAGCATCTTTAGGTTTAGCCGGGACAGCTGCGTATTACAGTGTATTTGGTTTAAGTAAACTTTTTTCAGCTCAAGCTGTTGCGGTTATTGTTATGGCATCGATATTAGAAGTTAGCAAATTAATAACCGCTTCTTATTTACATCGTGAATGGAAGTCTATATCCGCACTTTTAAAGAGTTATCTGGTAATAGCTGTATTCATATTGATGTGTATAACTTCATTGGGTATATATGGTTTTTTAGTTTCATCATATCAAGAAACAGCATATAAACTTAAAAATCAAGAATCTGAATTGTCTGTATTGGAATTGAAAAAACAAAGATATCAAACCGCTACCAATGACATACGATCAGAAAAAGAATCGTTAAATAAAAATATTACAGAATTAACATCGGGTCTTTCTAATAACGTTATTCAGTATACTAATGCAGAAGGCCAACTTATAACAACAACAAGTTCGGCAACTAGAAGAGTATTAGAAAAACAATTAGATCAAACAATTTCTAGAAGAGATACATTATACAGTCGGGAAATTGCGTATTCTGACTCTGTTAGCAATTTAGATCAACAAATGCTCAAAATACAAACAGAGAGCGAAGTTTCAGCCGAAGTAGGCCCTATTAAATATGTAGCACAACATGTAAACCAATCAGTTGATAGTGTTGTTAATTGGTTTATAATGCTTTTTATATTTGTATTTGACCCATTAGCTGTTATGTTATTAATAGCAGCAAATCGATTGTTTGAAACAAAAGACCCCCTGTCTGAGGTGATACCGGAAGTCGCAGAGGAGGAGAGTCAAGCCGAGCGGGTTAAAGCCCCAACTTCTCCGACTTCATCTAAAATAAAACATCAAAAACCAAAAATCATATCATGAAAAAAATAAAAGTTACAAAAAACAATGGTTATAAAAAATTACAGTGTAAATATTGTGAACGAATATGTGAACGTGTAGACATTAATGCAACTGCAGTTACATGTTGGAAATGCACTAACGACCTTGTTAACGGCAAGATATTGGAATTACGAAAATAATTTAATATTATAATAATATGTTAGAAGCAAATCAAATAAAAGAAAATTGGGAAACGTTTCGAGAAGAAATCGATTTACAGTTTCCTACAAGGGCCAAACAAATTCATAAAATGTATGATGATTTTGAAGAACGAATCGCAATGATGCCAGCGTCATCCGTAGCACATTATCACAATGCGTTCGCAGGAGGTTATGTAGATCATGTACTTCGCGTAATGGGATGTACTCACGAATTATATATTTTATGGAAAAACAATGGCGCTGATATGTCAGGTTATACGTTAGAAGAATTAATGTTTGCAGCAATGCATCATGATTTAGGCAAAATAGGATTTCCGGGAGAAGGTAACGAAGTTTATCAAGTAGAGACTTCAGATTGGCACAGAAAGAATATGGGTCGAATGTATAAACACAACGAAAATATTCCTTTCTCAATGGTACCAGATCTTTCTGTATGGTTGCTTCAAAAATATGAAATACCAATGTCTTGGAACGAATATCAAGCTATCAAGATTCATGATGGAATGTATGATGATTCTAATAAACCTTATTTTGTTGCAAGAAGTGCTCAAGCAAAATTAAAAACCAATATGGCTATCATTTTACATCATGGTGATCATATGGCAGCTCAAATAGAATATGAGCGTTGGAGAAATCATAAAGCAGGAACACCTACCAAAGTATCCGAAAAAAGCAAAGCAACTAAAAGCACCGCTATAAAAAACTTAGCAGAGAATAATCCAAATATAGGAAGTTCTATTGCAGATATTTTCAAGGACATATCATGATACTATTTATTATATTAAGCGTATTATTTTTAGGTACTACCGTATATTTTGCTTATCGGGCTTTTGTATTAGCAGGAGTTTTAGCAGATCAAGAAGAATACTATGAAACCGTATCTCAGACAAATCAATACATGTACAACAAAATACAACAAAGCCATGACGCAATGAAACGTATTGATCGTTCAGGAGCATTTGAGAAAGATGATGAAACGGGAACTACATTTGAATTATTAAGTGATGTAATAGAAAAACTAAAAGAGGAATTCGATGCCCAGGAAGAGGAAGAAAAGTAATAATTATTACACAAAGATTCAAGACGTAGCCATTTGTGCTTATAACAAGTCAGACAGTTCAGCTCAGCGAGAAAAGATATATAGAAGATTTATATATCCTCCATTCATGAAACTAACTGAAAATTTAATCAATAAAATGAAACCAACATATATTTTAAACAATTGTTCGTTTCAAGATCTTCAAACAGACTTAGTTACATATTTAACTGCTCGTTTAGATAAATTCAAACCAGATTCGGGAAAGTCGTATTCTTATTATACAAGAACTTCTTTTAACTATCTTATTGCTGAAAATCAAAAAGCATATGTTAAATTGAAACAAGATAGAGAACCAATTGATATTGACGAGCAAAGAAATATACCAACAGAAATGCATAACAATGATATGCGTGAAACGTTAAGATATTTTATGGATGAATTTGTTGAATATTGTTATGATAATTTAAATTATATTTTTACCAATACCACAGACATTCATGTAGCAGATTCAGTTTTACATTTATTTGAGTCTCGTGAAAATATTGAAAACTTCAATAAAAAAGCTCTTTACATTTATATTAGAGAGCGAACAGGACTACCTACTACTAATATTACGCGCGTAGTTAAAACTCTAAAAAATCTTTACGAAACAAAATTTTCAGAATACGCAAACGAAAACTTCATAAAATTGCCTTTTTAATATTTATTATTAAAGGAGTCATGTATGGATAAGAATGAAGAAATATTCAAAGGAACCAGTTTTGCTGACCTTATGCATGATGTCTATCATAACTCAAAAAAGAAAGACAGACAAATAAATCAACTTATATCACAACTTCAACCATTGATACGAAATGCATCAGATGCAACTATCATAGTTCCACTTATTAAAGAATATTTAGATGTTGCTGTTAAAAACGATGATCATTTAGTTAAATTAACTGCTATAGTTCAGCGCTATATATCTACAAGTCAAACTATATCAGGTGCTGATTCACTGCTTTCAGAATCTGAAAAACAACAACTTATTGAAATTGCTCAAACTACCTTGACTCATGAATTGGAAGATGAGATAGAAAAAATTGAACAAGAAGATCAGGAAATAAAACAAAAGATTGCAGACGTTAAATCTAAATTAAAAGGTACTGAAACCGGTGAATAATAATGTAGAATTTGATGTAGCAGAAGTTTTAGGATATGATCATACGTATGATTGGGTGCCATATTCTGATTCTAATGATGGTTTTAATAGTAATAATTTATTTGCCCTTAAGGTACGATCTTGTAGTGGATATATAGATCGTAAAACATTTATAGCTAGACCCGCAAATAATAATATAAAAAAAATTCCATTAATCGGAGAAATTGTTTTACTGTTTAAATCATATAATCAATATGCGTCTAATAATAAAACTAGAGAAATTTGGTATTATTTAGACACGATTAACATACAGTCAAGTATCAACGAAAATCGATTACCAGGATTATCATTATCCAGAAGACTACGAACTAAGAATTTAAATCAACAGCCAGGTAGAACTTTCGATGAAGAAAAGATCATTTCTCCATTACAACCATATGAAGGAGATATGTTATTGGAAGGTCGTTTTGGAAATAGTATTCGTTTTGGGAGCACTATATCAACAGTTCCTGAAAATTATGTACATAAATCTCCTTCGTGGACTGGTGATGTAAATGGTGATCCGATTATTATATTGTCAAATGGCCGGAATAATTTAGAGGATAAAGAATTTGTAATTGAAAATATAGAAACTGATAAATCGTCTTTATATTTAACTAGCACACAAAAAATTAATAATTTAACATTTACCACTTCGACTTCTCCAACAAATTTTAATAATAATTTTAATGGTTCTAATCTTATAGGTATAGCAGAAAGAATAATATTAAGATCTAAAAAAGATCAAACTATTATAGACTCTGAAAAAGATATAATATTAAATACTCCATCAAAAGTTATGATTGGTGATAGTAGTGCAAAACAAACAGGAATTCCACAAGGAGATCAATTAGTAGATGTATTAACTAAAATTGTTAAAATATTAGCTAAGGGAAATCTTGTACAGGGATCTGTTGCTAGTCCGTTAGATAAAGTTACATTAAAAACATTAACATCAGATATACAAAAAATTAAAAGTAAAAAATATAGTATAGAAAAAAATTAACATGGCATTACAACCACCACTCGATCAAGCAGTACAACCAATCATACAAGCATTTACTGGACTTACTGATAATTTGGACAATATACAAGATAAAATACTTGAGTATGTAAATAACTTGCATGAAAAATTAATTAATTTACCTGATAAAATTGATTGTAATGATCCTAGAATTTCAGAAATGAAAGATTTATTAAGTAGTATTAATGATCGTATATCTGATACACAACGTTTAACTGAAAATATACAAACTGTTATTAATATATTACTAGTTATTGCCACTGCAGCTGCGGTTGCAATAGCAATAGCAATTGTAATTACTTTAGTAGGAAATCCTGCTATAGAACAAGGATTAAAAACAGCTGCATTTGTTGTTGCTACGATATTAGGTATATTAGGATTAATATCATTAAATTTAGATTCTATAGTAAGTTTGATACAATCACTTCCTGATACGCTTAATAATGTTTTAGACAAAATATCAAGTACTTGTAATAATCAAGCAATTAATTTGAACACTTTAAAAAATTTAAATGATAGCGATTCACAAATAGATATTTCACAATTTGAAGATATGACTGAATCTGAGTTCTATCAATTAATAAACGTATCAGAATCTGATATACAAGGTAGAGAAAATAAAATAGAGCAATTATTAGAACAACAAAAAAGTTTATTAGACAATTTAATTGAAGCTCCTAGCAATGTACTAGTTAATACAGGAGTTCCAGATAATAATCTAGGAAAAACAGGAGATTATTATATTAATAAACAAAACAATCAAATTTATGGACCAAAAGTGTCCGATATATCTTGGGGAAGTCCCTTAAATTAACATCATACATATTTATAATAAAAAAGAATACCTATGTCAAATAAAGCACTAGTAAAAGCACTTAAAACTGCCGTACGTGAAGTTATTAAAGAAGAATTAACTGACATTCTTCGTGAAGGATTACAATCCACCGTTACAGAATTACAAACAGAGTCAGTAGCAAAAAAACCAGTTAAAACATCAAAACCTAGAAAAACTTCTTTGTTTAAAGAAAATAAATTTTCAGATATATTAAATGAAACTCAAGGTTTACAGTCAGAAGGTTCATATGCAGACTTGATGCAAGAAGAAATGTCATTTTCATCTGCAGACGCACAAGGATTTGGAATGATGCGAAACAACGCTTCTACTCAAATCATGGAAGATCCAGAAACTGGTAAAAATATGCAAGTTGATCCTGTTGTTGCAAAAGCAATGAATCGTGATTATTCTGCATTAATGAAAGCAATGGACAAAAAGAAAAATAAAGGCTTTGCATTGTAATGGGATTTCAAGTTGTACGAGATATAGAAACAAATAGCCTTGAAGGTATTGCTTTAGGTATTTCGTATGAAACAATGCGTCCAATATTTGTGTCAATTGATCAAACTCTAGAAAATCTTAAAAATCTTTTACTAACCAGAAAAGGAGAAAGATTTTATCAACCATTATTTGGTTCTGACTTATTAGAAATATTATTTGAACCAAATATATCAGAACTAAAACAAGAAATACAAGAAATAATAACAGAACCAATTAATTTTTGGTTACCGTATGTAAATATAGAATCAATTGATATTGTTACTGCAGAAGACGATCCAACATTAAATCATATTATGAGAATATCAATTAATGTATCAATTAATGATTTTGAAACAGAAACTATAACATTTACGGTAGATGATAACGGAGCATTGGAGGTTTCATAATGAATCAAAGTAAAGATGTATCATATTTAGGAAAAGACTTTGCACAATTAAGACAAAATTTAATTGAATTTTCAAAACAATATTTTCCAAATACATATACTGATTTTAATGAAACATCTCCTGGAATGTTATTTATCGAAATGGCATCATATGTAGGTGATGTATTATCATATTATGCAGATAATAATCTTAAAGAATCATTATTAGAACAAGCAACCGAATCCGGAAATATTTTTGATTTAGCAAAAAGTTTAGGATATACTCCGAAAAATTCAGTACCAGCTCATGTTACACTTGATGTGTTTCAATTAGTACCATCTATCGGTACCGGAGACAACGTACGGCCAGATTATGAATATGCATTGTCAATTAAACCGGGAATGCGTATTAAACAAAAAAGCGGTAATTCCTTTTTCAGAACTACAGACGAAGTTGATTTTGGATTTTCTTCTTCATTTGATTCTACCGAAGTAACTATATACGAAACAGACTCTTCTACTAATTTACCAACTTATTATTTGTTAAAAAAACATGTTAAAGCAGTTTCTGGTGAAGTTAAAACAAAAAAATTTACTTTTAATGAAGCAATTGCATATGATAAAATAGTTTTACCAGAGTCTAATGTTATTGAAATTATTTCAGTAACTGAATCAGATGGTGATGCTTGGACGGAAGTTCCATATTTAGCTCAAGATACTGTATTTGAAGAAGTACCTAATCTATTAGAAAATGATCCTGATTTTGTCCAATATCGATCTTCATCTCCTAGTTTATTAAAATTACGTAAAACTGCTAAAAGATTTATTACCCGTTTACGAAGTGATAGAAAATTAGAATTACAATTTGGAGCAGGTATATCAGATAATAATGATGAAGAAATTGTTCCTAATCCGGATAATGTAGGGAATGGATTAGCAGGATTTCGTAAATCAATCAATGTAGATATAGATGCATCTAATTTTTTATATACCAGAACATATGGACAGGCTCCTTCTAATACAACATTAACTGTTACTTATACTGTAGGTAATGGCATACAAGACAATGTACAAGCTGGAGTTTTATCTGGTATAGAATTTATAGAATACAACGACAATATAAATTCTACTAATAGTGCTCCAATTGTTAATTTCGTAAAAAACTCAGTAACTGTAAATAATGAATCGCCGGCAATTGGTGCAAAATCTTTTGATACATTAACAGATATTAAAAATAATGCCTTAGGAAATTTTGCAACTCAAAATCGTTTAGTAACAAGAGAAGATTATATAATCAGATGTTATTCTATGCCAGCAAAATTTGGTAGTATAGCAAAAGCATATATTGTACCAGATGATCAAATAGCACAGCAAGATTTAATTGAAAAAAGAATTACTAATCCGTTGGCAATGAATTTATATGTTTTAGGATTTGATTCTTCTAAACAACTAACATCATTAAATTCTGCAGTTAAAAACAATTTAAAAACATACTTAGGATATTATCGAATGTTAACAGATGCAATTAATATAAAAGATGCATTTATTATTAATATGTCTATAGATTTTGAAATATCCGTATTATCAAATTATAATAGTAACGAAGTATTACTTAAATGTATTAATGAAGTTAAGCAATATTTTGACATTGATAAATGGCAAATTAATCAACCTATTGTTAAATCTACTATACAAAATTTAATTGGAAATGTTGCTGGAGTATTATCTGTTGTTAATATTTCTTTTAAAAATAAATTTGATTCAGATTTAGGATATTCTGGAAATGCATATGATTTAGCATCCGCTACCAGAAATGGTGTAATATACCCGTCTTTAGATCCTAGTATATTTGAAGTTAAATTTCCAGATCAAGATATACGAGGAAGAGTTGTAAGTTCTTAATATCTTTATATTTATACTAAAAGGTCAATAAAATGGGTGTAATACGAGATAATAGAACAAGTATCGTAGCTGGTGGCTTAATATCAGCAAGTTATGTTTCTGATGTTTATAATGTATTAACTGCTAATTCAATTGAAGATATTGTTTTATCTGGATCATTGAGCGTAAGTGGTAGTTTAACTGCAGCAACATTAACGGGTACTGCAGACTCTGCTTCATATGTATTATCATCTTCAGTTGATGGAATTACTAATTATGTAAGAAACAGCCAGACATCATCGATGTCAGTATCTACATCATTAACATCTTCTTATGTAACAGGATCAATGGGTACTAGTATTTCTATAACTTCAGCATCAATTGATAGATTAGATGTACAATCAGGCATTGTATTTATAACAGGATCTTTACCGACATCTGATCCAGTTGTTCCTGGTCAATTATGGAGAAGTGGTAGTTATTTAATGATTAGTACCGGCTCTGGAAGTTAAGGTTAAATATGTTTAGAATATTTTATGCAGAAAGTGATGCTACAATGTATGAGGCTAGTAGTCTCATAAATTCTAATACTGGTATTGATGAAATACTTCAAGTTGGAAAACAATTAGATACTAATGGCGAAACGTTAGTAAAAAGCAGATTTGTTGTTAAATTCGATATGTCTGAAATTACTAAAACTCTTACTAAATATTCTGCAGATTTAAACTCTTGCAAATTCATGTTGCAATTGTATACAACTCATGCAAAAAACTTGCCGGCACAATATACATTAGATGCTAAATTATTAGGTCAGCCTTTTACAAATGGTACTGGGTTAGAAGGATCTTCTACTACAAATGGTATATCTTGGGCTAAACCTCATGTATCTTGGTCATATACACCATCAGGATCTTCTACTACATTATCCGGTTCATCATGGATATCTAGTAGTCAACAAATTAATACTGGTGCTCCAAGTTTATATATCTCTGGATCAGGTAGTGGCGGTAGTTGGTTATATCAATCAGGTAGTGGATTCTTTAATACTTCTTCTTTTGATTCTGTATATTTTTATCAACCAGGTTTAGATACTAATGAAGAATTTGGATTACAACCTACAGATATTAACATGGATGTTACCGAAGCAGTAAAGACATGGATATCAGGTAGTGGAGGAGTTAGTGTTGATAATAATGGATTCTTAATTAAGTTTTCAGATGCAGATGAAGCAGATGTAACTAAGACAGGAACTATTAGATTTTTTAGTAGAGATACCCATACTATATATGTTCCTAGAATAACTATGTATTGGGATAACAGCACTTTTACAACAGGATCGTTATCGCCGGTAGATCTAGAGTCATATTTAACTTATAGCAAAACAAAACCAACGTATAAAGATATAGAAATTACAAAAATTAGAATCTTTGCTCGAGATAAATTTCCTAAAAAATCTCATAATAATCTATATCCATTTGAAACAATAAAATATTTACCTAACACTACATGTTATGCAATACGGGATGCTGCTACAGATGAGTACATAATTCCGTTTGATAATATTTATAATAAAGTAAGTTGTGATAGCACAAGTAATTTTATCCACGTAGACATGAATAGTTTTATGCCGGAACGATATTATCGCATAGAATTAAAAGTAGTAGATGGATTTACTGAAGAATATATTGACGACGAAATTTATTTTAAAGTAGTTAGATAATGGCAATAGACAGACGTAGAAGATTAGATACTGTTAATTTACAGGAACGATCAAAATATCAAGAACAGGGTATTACAAGAATATCAAATAATGATTCCGTTGTTAAACGAGATTCTGCAGGTAATATTGAACTACAAGAAAATAAGCCTAATGCATTATTAATAATAGAACCAATATATAAAAAAATATTAAATAGTTCAGTAGTTAAAGTTTTAGACACGCAATTTAATTATTTTAAATTTCCAGTACGTATTGCAGGAGAGTCTTTGGATTTAAATTTAGATTTAGATTTAGATTTACCTGAATCAGATAATATATCAACTAATTTAACTATAACTGTTCCATTTGACGAACAAAATCAACCGCAAAATTTTCAACGAATTAATGGAGTAGGTCCAAATACTTGGTTTCGTAATGATATAGAAGATCCAGGAGGGTTTAGAGAACTTGCATTTACCGGTGGGACTCAGCCTAGAAATAATTCATATACTATAACAGAACCAATATTAAATTCACTCAATGAACGAAATAAAACTCTACGTTTTCGAGTACAAACACAATATAGAACAGGTGATTCTTCTAGAACTGAATTTAGATTGAGATTAAATCGTACTAATCCTAAAATATATCATCCATTTAAAATTATAGAATTAGTAACAGAACAAAATGTACAAGGTGAAACTGAAAATCCAGATAATCCGAATGGTTTTAGCAATAATGCATACCCGTTTTTTACAATGACTTATATCGTAGATATGGAAGATACACAACCGGGAGATATTTACACATTCAGTACAGTTTCTAGCAATGCAGCAAGTTTTATTTTAGCACAAAATTGTTATTGGGATGTTGATGTAATTGACATACCAACAACACCTGGTATATATGGAGCGAGTGATAATAATACAGAAGAGTTAGCTGGAGTATATCAATTTAGTGCAAATACGTTATTGAGAGATGGGGAATTTAATACTAAAGCAAAACGATCATTAACTACTAATCAAGAAATACAATTATTTACGTAATATGTTAGATCAGTATAAAAATATCGAACAAATAAAATCAGCAAAAAAATCTGTTTCTGCAGAGCGAATTCCCGAATCGAAAACTAATTTGTTTTCCGTTGATGGAAATCAAACATATGCTCCGAATACTAATATTTTAAATAATAATATTGAATTTCACATATATTCAGATTCTAATTATATTTCTGGTAATCATAAAATTAATTTTTTAGATACGATTCCTGAATATAAAAATAAAACTACAAAACGTACCATTCGTATTAATTCTGGTATAGGAATTGATTTATATAAACAGTTTGAAGATTTACAAATTACTGCTGGTAATTTTACAATTGTTTTAAACTTTTTTAAAAATTTAATAGGTGATTTTAATAAACAACATTTACGAATAGATGAAATTTCTCCAGATAGAAAAGAAATACGTTTACGGGCTATTGACGATAACAATATTGAATTTCTACAACAAATAACTAATTATATACAAACTGTTAATCAAACTATCGATGATGGATTACATAAAACATATTTATTAAATTTTAGTCGCAATCAATGTATACAATTTATTAACAGTGTCGTTATTGGTGAATATTTGTATGTTAAATTACAAGATCCATTACCGGAACAATTTAAAGAAGATTTTAAATGTTGGGTAGTTGAAGAATTAAAACAGCCATATTTAGATCGAGTTAATATATTAGCTTCAACTATTGATAAAACATTTAATCAATTATCTAATCCGAATTGGCAAGCAAATTATTCATATAATACATCTACAGAAACTGGATTAAAAAACTGGACAGAATTATTAGGATCATCAGTACAAACTTCACAACAGTTAGTAGATCATTATTTTTCTGGTAGTTTATCGGGAATGTCGTTAAATATAGATTATTCTAATTTTAATAATTTTATATTTTATAGTTCTGCAACAGAACGTTTAGAAAATTTTAGATATAAATTACAATTAATAGAGTTTTATACATCTCAAAGTGTTGTAGTTTCAGGAATTTCTGGAAGTGTAGCTACAACTAATCAATCTGATTTTAATACTTTAAAAAATAATCTTATTGGAGGATTTGATAATTTTGAAAAATATCTTTATTTTAATTCTGGATCGCAAAATTTAACAACACATGATATTCCTATAATTGATGCAAATATACCACAACTTACTGGTAGTTTATATATAATCGATCCTGTGCCTAAAACTAATACAAATAAACCGTATACATTAACTTCTATAACTAGTAGTGAATTTACAACGTGGTTTGATTTATTACATAATAATGCACAATTATATGATCAATTAAATTTAAATTCGTTGCAATACGCTGTTCCTGAATATATTAAAACAAAATCTACATTAACAAATATTACTACTTTTGTTAATATGTTAGGACATCATTATGATATATTATATACGTATATTAATAATATGACCCGAATTAATAATCGAGAAGAAAATCCTAAACTAGGAATGCCTAACGAATTATTATATTCTGTTGCTAAGCAATTTGGTTGGAATTTAACAAATGGTAATCAGTATAAAGATTTATGGGAATATGCATTAGGAGTAAGTGAAACAGGTATCCCACTTACTGGTTCTAACTCAGTAGGTGATCCTTCGGTATCTGGCGAAAATATGACTTATACTGTTTGGAGACGTATTGTTAATAATTTACCATTATTATTAAAATCAAAAGGAACTAAACGAAGTATACAAGCATTGCTATCATGTTATGGGATACCGCAATCATTTATATCAATTAATGAATATGGAGGCCCTAGATTAGAACGACCTCCTATATATGAAAAATTAAATTTTGATTATGCATTAGATTTAATTGGTAATACTGCTGGTACTGTAACGGTTAATTATTCACAATCAATTAATACTGTACAGTTAAGATTTAGAACTGATGATGTTATAAAAACTCCTACGATGCCTAGCACAATGAATTTATTTACTATAGGCAGCAATACAGTAACGTTAGATTATACTAGTGGTACATTAGGTACGGTTCAAATTAACGGTACTGGTAGTGGAAATATTGAATTATTTGATGGTGGATATTTAACTACAATGTTGCGTACAAATGGTAATAAATTAGAATCTGTAACTAAAAAATCTAAACATGGTAAAATTGTTGCTGCAGTTTCTGCTTCTGCAACTGCTTCATTTGATTTTCAAAGCACATTAACTTTAGGTGGTACTACGGGAGGTAGCAGATTGCAAGGACAACTTCAAGAATTAAGATTTTGGAGTTCAAGTTTAGGAGATTCGGCATTTAATAATCATGTATCAGCACCTGCAGCATATGATGGAAACGTAGATGCTTATGATGAATTAGTTTTCCGACTACCACTAACACAAAAAATTAATCATGCTACAACAAGCAGTTTAACAGGAGTAGAACCTAATAATTCAGGTATATCTGCTTCATTTGCTAGTTGGACTAACGATACTCCATATGATTCAATTGAAGAAATGTATTATTATGATGCTATATCATTAGGAGCAGGTACATTTGATGACAATAAAATACGTTTAGAAAACAATGAATTAATAGGTAATCTAGACGTTAAAACAAGAGCAGAACGTAGCCAATTTGATAAAGCCCCATTAGACAGTAAAAAATTAGGAGTGTATTTTTCTCCTCAAACAATGATTGATGAAGATATCATTGCACAATTAGGATTTACTAGTTTAGATGATTTAATTGGAGATCCGAGTGATACTGACAAAAAATCATATCCAGATTTAATACAACGTGCTACGGAATATTGGAAAAAGTATGCAGATAAAAATGATATTAATGCATATATCAATATGTTTACTTTATTTGATTTATCATTCTTTAAACAATTAGATCAATTAATACCTGCACGTACTGATAATTTAACAGGGATGTTAATACAGCCTAATATATTAGAACGTAGTAGAGATTCAATATTACCAACAATAGAAAGATTTACAGAAAATTACTCTGCAAGTTTACAAGATATGGCTCCTACTGCTTCTGCAGATTCATTACAATATACAGGAAGTATTGAAAATAAAATTGCAACATTAACTGGAGAAGATGATGATCAATGGCAAGCATATTTAACTGCGTCTGTTGAAGAAAAATATGGAGGTACTACATATTCATATGATTATTTAATCAGATCAGGTAGCACGTATATAACTGCATCTACGCCGTATTGGAGAAGCGAAGGAGAATTACCAGTAATTATTTCTTCGAGTTTATCTGAATTCAAACAAACTACAATTGTTGTATCTTCTACTTATGGAGGATATTCATATGGTGCGGGTGGTTATGGAACAAGTGGATCTTTACAAATGGCTCAAATACAAGACTATTTACCAACTGGAATTGAAAATCAAAAATATGCTGGGTCTAAACTTACTAGTGCAGATTTTAATATTGTTTCTACACAAACAGTAGATGGTGGAGCTCCAGTAGAAATACGAAAAGCTAATCCTAATCAATTAATATATCAACAACAAACAAATGATAATGGAAGTTTTAGATTAACTTAACATCAAAAATAACATTAGTAATATTTATATAAAATTAAGGTAAAACAATATGGGATATTTAAATAATTCAACAGTAACCGTCGACGCAATATTAACTCTCAAAGGACGTGAGTTATTAGCAAAAGGAAGCGATGCGTTTAATGTTACTCAATTTGCAGTTGGTGATGATGAAGTAGATTATTCATTATGGAATCCAGATCATCCATTAGGTACAAGTTATTATGGCACTATTATAGAAAATATGCCTATTACAGAAGCAATACCAGATGAAACACAAGCATTAAAATATAAACTTGTTACTCTTCCTAAACAAACAACTAATATGCCTGTCGTTTCAGTTGGAAATACTTCTATTACATTGTCTGGTGGAGAAAGCACTGTTATATCTCCTAATACTACTAACATTAAAGGAGGTAATTCAAATTTAGGATATACATTTATATTAGGCGATTCTACGATTGCTAATTTAAATGTACAACGAGCACTTCAAAATTCAGCTCTTCCGACTACTCCTAGATTTATTGGAGACAATGAAGACGCACAAACTGTTGCAGTTACAGGATTTAGTGTTAATGTTGTAGCAAAAGATTTATTACAAACTGATAAAACAACGACTATAACTGTTATAGGAAATGAGACTGGTGGTAGTGTAACTATTAATTTAACTGTTAAGAAAATTACAGCATCGCAAGCTTTATCAGCGTCGTAAAAAAAGATGAATATGAAAACAATTAAACAATTAAAACAACAACAACGTTTAGGAGTAGTTCCTAGAAGACCAGCTCGAGGCATAGCTCCTGCGGGAAGATCTTCTCGAGAAGTAACACAAGATGCTGCAGGTGCACCTGTTTCTTCGGCAGCAGAGACAAATCGTATTAATGAGCAAATAGAAGCATTAGCACGAGCTCGAGCACAAGAAATTATTGCAGAGCAACAACAAGCACAAATACTTGCGAGAAATGGTAGAACATTTACAAAATTTGATGCAGTTAATGATATTGTAGACAATCAAACAGAAACAGTAACTGCAGGCTTATGGAGTAGTAATGTAGCAAGTTTGACTACTTATTTTACAAGTTCAACTCAAACAACGTCGCAACGTAGATATTATGCTGATGTGTTTAATGGTGATCCTAGCGCTACAGATTCAGCTTGTCAATTTTCAGTAGCATTCGGTCATGCATTAGGAAGCGGATCTGATTCACAAGGTCAACTCAATGATTCTCCATCTAAAGCAATCTATAGTCAATATCGACAATTATTATTGAATCCAACTGATACAAGATTTACTACAGCAGGATCTGGAAGTACGGATTATATATATGTTATTAATTTTAAACGTAACAGATTAAAAGAACGTTTAGATGCCGGTAATTTTGAATTACCTTTAACTTCTATGTCTGCTTCTTTAGATGCTAATGCAACAGGTAGTAACGTTGCTGTTACAGGAAGTGGACCTGTATTTACATTAATCGATGATTCTTCATTAGGTAGTGAGACAGTTGGAGATTCGGGGCGTATATATAATATTGTTTCCGGGTCTATCAATGGTGGAGTACATAATTCAACTAATCCTATATATTATGGATTAGCATATCCTGATTATGGTACTTTAGTATTAGACGGAAAAATGTTAGACCAACAACTTAATTTTCAAACAAATACTGGATCTAGTTCTGAAGGTAATAATCATTTCCGTTTATTTCATTCAATATCAGGTTCAGCCGGCTTTACTAATCCAGAAACGTCTGATGCATATGGATTCTTAGCACGTAATTCAGAAAAAATTACTAGCACACATTATTTCGTAAGAATTAAAAATGCAGAATATAACTTTTCGAATAATCCTTCTTATACAACGGGAAGTGTTGGCGAATTAGCACAAACTACTTTTGTAGGTGATCCAAAAGCTTATATAACAACAGTTGGACTATATAATGATTCACAAGAATTATTAGCAGTTGCTAAATTATCAAAACCATTATTAAAATCATTTCAGCGAGAAGCATTGATTCGAGTTAAATTAGATTTTTAATTAAACCATAAGATTTAAGCCCCGATATATTTATTATAAATGTCTAGGGGCTTTTTACTATCATGGCACAATTAAAAAAACAAAACGAAGAAAATCCATACAAAGAAGCATATCCAACCGTTTTTAAAAAAATTGATCAATCGGATATAAAAGTTAATCCGTTTCAAGCAAATAAAACGTTTGTATTTCTTTCTGGTAGTGCTACAAGTAGTGCATTACCTTTACAAGGTATATATTCTGACGTTGATAATTTACCAGCATTAGGATCAGAATTAATATTTAATGACGCTTCTAATATAGACGGTAGTTTGCAAAGTGTTACTTATTTTTCAATTAATCATTTATATTATAAAAGAAAACAAGAACCTATAAATACATTTGGTCCAACAGATTTAAATCGCACAAAAAAATTTTTATATGAAACTGCTTCTGTTTTTTCTATACCACAAAACAAAGTAGGAGAAGGAATAAAGCCAGCATCTTTTACATTTACTAGTAGTGTGTCTGGATCATATCATTCTGACAGATATGGTAATATTTTAGATTCAGGAATTGATGTTAATGCATTAATATCTGATGTTAAATTTTATGAAGGATTTAATGAGTATTTTGACATTAGTAGAATTCAATACGAATCTGACGGCGTTACATATGTAAACGGTATTCCTACTTCGAATGGTAGACAGTTACCAATTGGATTATCTGCAGAATTTAATGGAATAGGATATATTGAGTCTGAATTAAATGGTGAATATAATCGAGATTCTAATTTTGCAATATCAATGTTTATTAGCGGAACTAATAGTGGAACTTCTGATCAAATAATACTTACAAAAGCTACAAGTTCTAGAACACCACAATATCCATTTAGAATAGAATTAAGTGGTAGTAATCAAATAAAATTTAGTGCACAAGGATCTTCAACATTTCAATCTATGATTACTTCTTCTGCAGAAGTATCGAGTTCTTGGACTCATGTTGTTTGTCAAAAATCGGGAAGTAATTTGCAAATGTATGTTGATGGTACATTACATGCTTCACAATCAAGCACGTTATTACAAGACATACAATCTCCGTTAAGTGCTAGCGCTAGAATAGACAATTTACAAAATTTATCAATAGGAGGATTTGGTACTTCTAGTATGAATCTTCAGGGACAATTAGATGAAGTTAGGATATATAATAAAGCATTAACTTCTACAGAAATTTCGTATCTTAAAGATCGAACAGAAGGCGGTACTGCGTTACAAACTAACGTTGTCGGTAATGTGTTTGCAAAACAAGGAATCATTGTGTTTTCTTCGCCAGATTATCGAATACAAGATTTATTAAATACTCCATATACAGCGTCATATAAAAGCACAGTAACTATACATGAATTAAGTGCTGTTACAAGATTAGATGCTGGAGATTTTAATATGTCTATGAATGTTACATTGACTCGAGACAATAATCAAACATATCGAGGATTTGTTTCTGGTAGTGATTTTTCTCCTTATATAACTACAATTGGATTGTATAATGAAGCAGGACAATTATTAGCATTGGGTAAATTAGCACAGCCAATTAAAAAGCGTAATGATGTTGATATGAATTTTTTAATACGTTTAGATTTAGATAAAAACATAGTGAAATGATACGTCTTAAAAACATATTAACTGAATTGCAAGACAAAGAAATCTCTACGTTACTTGACAAAATAAACAACAAACAATTTCGTTTTTTTGACCAAGGAGATAACGGCCGTGTTTATGAAATTGATGACGAAGATAAACTTTTTAAAATTACTACTGAATCAGAAGAATTTGAAGTTGCATCTGTAATAGTTGGACGTAAAGGAGAATTTGATGCGTTTATTCCAATATACTATGTTAATGAAAAAAAATTGCTATATATAATGGCAAAAGCAAATGCTTTATCAGGAAATGATCGACAAAACATAGAACAATTTTTGCAAGGATATAAATCATATGCCCGAGACATGGGAGGAGAAGTTTCTATATTCGATTATTTAAGTGATGATGGAGCAAGAGATTTGGATCAAGAAGTAGTTTCATTTTTACGGTCTCTGCAAATGGAGATTGATAAAATGGGTATCGCAGATTTAGAATTAAATTTAGATTTTAAAACAGATAATGTTATGCGTTGGCAAGGACGATTAGTACTAATTGATTGGTAGATATTTATATATAGAATGAGTAAATTATTAGAACATACTATTAAGCGTTTAATTTTTGAACAAGAAGATTCGGGTTACTGGTTTAAACTTTTATCAGATAAATCATTACGGGGTATGAATGCAAATGCATTAGCACAACAACTAGGAGCGTATCGAGCAGCGTTTGTTGTTGCTAAAGCAATTTTTAAAACAGCATCACAAGATATTGAAGCAATTATAACTGATGTTGTAGAATTTTTAAAAGAATCTGATAATATATTTAACAGTACTTATAATGACGGTGATCATACTTATATTTTTCAAACGATAAAATCTAGACCTCGTAAAAAAACATTTATCATGTTGATTGATCAACGTCAGAAATATGAAAAATTAATCAAAATGATTAAAACTGCAGAAGCTCGAGATGGATATTTTATAACTACTCCAAATGCTGATGTTGATATGTTAAATAAAATTCCTATTTGGTCAGGAGATGAATATCGCATTTGGCGAAATGGTCTTGACAAAGCTATACAAACTATAGAAGCAAGATCTAAAGAATCAGGAAGCAATATTGATACGGCAATTGTTAGCAATATTAAAAAAGAATATGAAAAAATTAAATTTATCGATGTAGCCAGTTTAGCAAAAACCGATGTACCAGACGTAGAAGCAACGGAAACAATTGTCGATTTAAATCAAGACGGATTTTCAGGTAAAGCTCGAAAAATAATAGATGCTACAGGTAAAACAAAATATATTCCAATTGAAGGAATACAAAGTGTTGTCATCAGGAACACTGACATCAAAGGAACATTCGAAGGAAAATTTGCTGAAAACGGTATGCCGGAAAAAGGAACAGTAATATGGAATGCAGCACAAAAAGGTTCAAATTTTGGAGGAGTAAAAACATTTCGAGGAACATTGTATACATTTAAAGATGATGTGGCATTTCAACAACAAACTATAGAAGACCCTCAATTTACTTTTAGTTTTAAAGAAGGTTTATTTGAATATTGGAGCGGACATAGATATCGTGGAGCATATATATCAGCTGAAAATCAAGCACCAACAGGTCAAGGATTTTTAGATCATGGAACCAGTATTGCTGACAGAAACACTATAACCAAGACATATAATATGTCAGATAAATTAGATTTTATCAGTGTGATAGAAAAAGAGATTGGATCTGGATATGATATAGCATTACCATATGTTATTGGAACTAAAATATTGTTTAAAGGATCGTTTAATCCGATGCCTCAAAACGGATCGTTGTTGTATAAGAGTACTATACAGGCTTGGGGCGATGACAGTATTATTGGAACATATGAAGCTGGCAAATTTACTATCGACCCAGACTTTAAAACAACGTTAGATGAAGCAAAACAAGAAATTGATGCAATAAAAATATTTGAAGATGAAACTGGAGATTTACGTTTTATAAGTATTAAATCAGGTGCAGATTTAGCTTTTGAGGTTTCTATTCCTAAATCGGAAGTAAAAGATTTAACATTGATTAAAAAATTCGGAGATCAGGGTTTTTATGAATTTTCATATATGAATACCGATTTAAATAAACGGTATCCAACGCCGGGAAAATATACATATCAGTTAAATATTACAGACAAACTAGGTCCAAACAACAATGTAGGATTAACTGCAGAATTTATTGAATTACAAAAAGCATTAGGAAATATAAAATAGTTATGAAACGAAATCATTGGCATACTGCTGGTAGTAAAAAACGCCAAGCAGCTTATAAATACGGTTATAAATCAGGATTAGAATTAACTGTAGCAGAACAAATTAAATCAAACGATTACGACGTAAATTATGAAACTGAAACTATTCATTATACTGTTCCAGAATCAAAACATAAATATACACCAGACTTTGTGTTCACAAAAAAGAATGGCGAATTAATGTATATTGAAACAAAAGGACGTTGGACTGCAACGGATCGTAAAAAAATGAAACATGTATTACAATGTAATCCTGGTATAGATTTGCGCATAGTATTCCAAAATCCTAATCAAAAAATATCAAAAGCTAGCAAAACAACATATGAAGCGTATGCAAATAAACTTGGTATTAGCAAAGTAGCAAAAAAAGAAATACCAACAGAATGGATGGCGGAATGTTTAAAGCCAGGCGAAAAAGCACAAGATCCGAAACGTTTTTTTGTATAAGGTTTGATTTGTGAAAAAAAAATAATATATTCATTAAAATGATGTTAATTATTTAAAATGATTGATTCAGACTTGAATCGA
>MDSZ01109025.1_pt1 | contig 28780 bp, 26 predicted proteins | sample 811201 | NCBI WGS metagenome assembly MDSZ01 (sample SAMN05326647, study PRJNA326480) | marine metagenome | isolation source: seawater | place: Indian Ocean: North | collected 2010 | reverse complement strand
ATGCTTGATGCAGATGGTTATCCAAAAGCATTTTTAGAATTAAAAGATTTTAAAGTTGAATTTTCTGATTGTGAAATAAAAGATGGCACTTTAAAAGCAACAGCCAACTTTAAAAAAATTTAACTTTATTTTTAAGGAACCCTCATATGATAAAGATTGGAAAAAGAAAAGTTGGTTTAAATCATGAGCCTTTTGTCATTGCTGAAATGTCAGGTAATCATAATCAATCCTTTGAAAGAGCTATTGAAATCGTTGAAGCAGCTGCACGATCAGGTGCGCATGCATTAAAACTTCAAACTTATACAAAAGATACTATGACAATCAATCATTCAAAAAATGAATTTAGGGTTGATTTGGACTTATGGAAAGGGGCAAGTCTATATGATTTATATGATGAAGCTTATACTCCGTGGGAATGGCATGAAGAAATATTCAAATATTCAAAAAAGCTTGGAATGATTCCGTTTAGTACTCCATTTGATCATACAGCGGTTGAATTTTTAGAAAAACTAAATGTTGAGTGTTATAAGATTGCATCATTCGAGAATACAGATATACCATTAATTGAAGCTGTTTGTTCGACTGGGAAGCCAGTAATTATATCTACAGGTATGATGGATCTAAATGAAATGGATGAGACTGTTAGAGCTGCTAGGAATGCTGGATGCAAAGATCTAATATTACTCAAATGTTCAAGTGCTTATCCTTCTTCACCTAAAAACTCAAATGTATTAACAATCCCTCATATGAGAAAAATGTTTAACTGTGAAGTTGGTTTATCTGATCATAGTTTAGGTATTGGAGTTGCAGTTGGTAGTGTTGCACTTGGAGCGACCGTTATTGAAAAACATTTAACCTTGGCAAGGAATGATGAAGGAGTTGATAGCGCTTTCTCAATGGAACCAGATGAAATGCGATCATTAGTTCTTGAAAGTAAAAGGGCATGGCAGTCAAAAGGTACAATAAATTATGGTCCTACTGACAGTGAGATTGCTTCTAGGAAATATAGAAGGTCCTTGTATGTTGTTAAAGATATTAAAAAAGGTCAGAAAATTACTCGGAAAAACATGAGAGCCATAAGGCCAGGGCTTGGTTTGCCAACAAAATACTATAATGACTTACTTGGTAAAGAGGTTAAAAAAAATCTTTCTAAAGGAACTCCAATAGATTGGTCCATAATTAAATGAACTATGAAATTAATTCAAAAGTTAGAAAAATTTCCACAAGATTTTGTACGAGAGTATTATTCAAATACATTACCGTAACATATTTAAATCTCAATGCAGATGATTTGAATTCTATAGATTTTTAAAATGAAATCATATCAGCAACAATTAATAATTAAAAAAAGTTAAAATATTTAAAATGGGTATTAAATCGTCAAAATATTTCGACATTCTTAAAGCAAAAAAAGCCTTCAAGGAAGGAAAAAACGTAACAAATTATTTAAGAGATCAAAAGAATATTGATATAAATACTCCTGAAATAATTGAAACCTCATATGATCTTCAATCTGGATCTTACATAGATTTTGTAAAAAAGAATTCAGATCAAACTGAATTATATACAAGAGAATTATCTTCAATATTGAGCAACTTTATCTCTAAAGAAACAAGATTTCTAGATATTGGGTCAGGCGAGTTGACAACCCTAAGCTATGTTTTAAATTACTTAAAAGATATTCCTAAAATTACATACGCTTTTGATATAAGTTGGTCTAGATTATTCAAAGGCATAGGTTTTGCAGAAGATATCCTTGGCAATTCTTCAAAGAGTATTATGCCTTTTGTTGCAAAAATATCTGAAATACCTTTGCCTAATAAGTCAATAGACATTACTACATCAAGTCATGCGTTAGAGCCAAATGGGGGAAATTTGGAGGACTTACTGAAAGAACTATTTAGAGTTACCAAGGATAAGTTGGTTCTTTTTGAACCATGTTATGAAATTAATTCAGATGAAGGGAAAAAGAGAATGGATTCTTTGGGATATATAAAGAATTTACATACTGAAGTTGAGAAACTTGGAGGTCGTCTTGTTGAAAGATTAGATATTAAAAATATTGAGAATCCACTCAATCCAACTTCCTGTTTTATTATTGAACCTAGTAGAGTTGATCTTGACAGTGATATGAAAGATTCTCAATTAATTTGTGAGCCATTAACCCATCATGAATTAAAAAAAATTGATAATTTTTTATACAGTGAAAAGACAGGACTATGTTATCCAGTTATCAAATCGATACCTATATTGAGATCAGACTGTTGTGTACTTACAACAGCACTCTCATAATATATAATCATTATTAACTCGATATACAATAATATTACAATGAATAAATTAATAGATAGGTTAAAAAGATACAGAACCAGAGATTTCGTCTATTTCTTGACACCTCCAATATTCTATAAAATCTTTTCAATTTTAGGATCATCTAATAACAGAAGACCAAAATTAGTTGATGAATCAAATTTCAGTAATGAATTATCTATGCTTGAAGAAAAGGGCATGGACTATTTTATAAATGAAGATGTTATTAAAATATTCTGTGATAAATCTCGCAAACAATTACTAGAATCTAGTTATGGCGAAATTGATAATGACAAAAAACCATACTTAGATAAGCTTGATAAAGACGGATACGTCGTTGTAAAGAATATTTTTGAAAGTGATACACTCAAAAAAATTAATGAATCATTAAGTAAAATAATTGATCAAGAAGTTGATCATTTAAAAGATCTTAGAAGAAACTCAAAATCACTCTTAATTTCTGATGCACCCACAAGAAACGTCGAGGGATTGAAATGTGTTCATAATATTGCTGATGGAATTATACGTATCTGGAATGTGGATAATTACCTTCCTGAAATTAAGCAAAATATAGACTCATCTGAGATCTTTTCAATATGCAATTCATATCTTTCGGGAAAAGCTGGACCCTCAAATATTTATATAGATATTAAATCTATTCCAGATGCATATGATTCAAGTTGCGAACCTCATGCAGATAGTGCATTTAAAATTTGTAAAGTATTTATCGCATTAGAGGACATAACACATGATAATGCTCCTTTCTTATATTTTAAAGGCTCTCACAAACCTCATCATTTTAGGCTACTAAAGGATTTAATGCATTTTTCCCATCATAATAATAAATATCATGACTCCTTCGCAGCATTTAATTATATGGGTATGTTTAAATTTGCTGAATCTGAGAATAGTTATTTTGAACCAGTTACTGTTGAATTAAAGGCAGGAGATGCAATCATTACTGATACAAGAGGAATTCATGCAGCTACTTCACTCAAAAAAGGCAGAAGAGTTCAGCTAGGGCTGGTATATGCTGATAGAGATTATGATATGTCAGCTGACTATAATATTTCTCATCTTGTAAAAGACTCACATTAGTAAGTGTTACTAATAACCACAGAACCCTTATCTGAGCTTAAAAATAAGGAGGATTTCCTCTTATTGGGCGAATGGTGTAAACCTTATCCAAATTCAAAAAAATTCCAAAATAGAAATTGTATTACTCTGAATGACCCTTGGTCTGATAGAGCTAACAAACAAAATGCTTACATTTATACTCAGGAATTTTATTCAAGACTAATTACCCCTTTATCTAAGTCACTTAATGAAATACATCAGACAAATTTTTCAGAAAGATTTTGGATTATATTATGTGGCCCATGGCTCAAACTTTTAGTCAATTCCTCCTTCCATTCATGGGAACTAATTTCTGAAGCAAAGAAAAAGTATAAAGATTTATCAACGTTACATATTGATTGTGAGCTCATTGATTTTGTAGCACATAATATGAGCGATTTTGAATTTTTAGTAACTTCAGACCAATTCAAATCCTCATTGAACCAAGAAATAATAAATTATCTTGGTGGAATTAAAAAAGTTAAATCAAAAAATATAAAGAGTCCATCCGATACCATGCTTTTAATAAAATCAAATGTTGAAGTCCTGAATAAAAATACAAAAGTAAAACTTAAAATATTTATTTCAAGACTTTTGAATAAATTAATTAAAATCTCAAAAAATATAAATAAATATGAAATTTTTGGTATTTATCTGTCTAAAGCTTATTTTATGTCAACTTTCTTAAGACTTTTTAGTATCCCGAGATATTTAGAAGCCTACAAGTCAATTGAATCAATTGATGTCAAACCAGACCCACATATAAGATCAAAAGTTGATTTAGATCTAAGTGCAAAAAATGAGTATGAGAAATTTTTTAAAAAAATTATTTTTCAAACAATTCCTTTAACTTATTTGGAGGGATTTAAAGATCTTACAAGTCTAGTTGATTCTTTTAAACTTAAGAAACGACCCTATTCTATAACAACATCAACACATCATTTTTCTGATGATTTGTTTAAAATGTATGCTGCAATTAATGCTGAAAAAAAATCTAAAATTAAAATCGTAAGTCACGGAGGTTTTGGTAAATTTTTATATTCAGATTTTATGGATCATGAATTTGATATATGCGATGATTACTTCACTTGGGGATGGTCAGAATATAGCAATAAATGTACAAGAGGATTTCTTCCAAAACCTGTTAAAGAAGTATTTAATAAAAAAGATAATAATAAATATTTATTGGTTTTACTTGATAGCTTTAAGCATACTAAATTTATTGACTCTAATCCTACTTACGACGAATTCATAAAAAATTATTTACCTGAACAAATTACTTTTCTTCAAACAATAAATAAACAAACATTACATAATGGCGTTATTAAATTGGGTACATTCAAACATAACGATTTTTATAAAAATAATATCGAATTAAGGATAAAAAATTCATTACCAAATACAAATATCAATTTTTCTTATCGAGAAGATGATTTTATTAAAATTGCCTCAAAAGTTAGAGTAATAGTTTGTACATATAATGGTACAAATGATATAGAAGCCCTTAGATTAAATAGACCAACAATTATTTTTTGGAATATTAAAAAGTTCGAATTAATTGAATCAGCAAAGAAAAAATTTGAAGGATTAAAATCATCAAAAATTTTTCATGAGAGTCCTGAATCGGCAGCACAACACTTCAATGATATCTGGGATGATCCATATAAGTGGTGGGATTCAAAAATTGTTCAAGACGCCAGAAAAATATTTCTAAATGAATATGGCAGAGTTACCAAATCTCCTGTAGAAGAATTAGTTACTTTCATACAAAAATAAATGTATCTTAAAAATTACATAAAGATTTACTATTGGAAACTTGTATCTGTATTTTCAGGCTTTTTATCTCTGGTTTTAGTAGTTCCAAATATTTCCGATGATTCTGTGTTATATGGAATATACATGTTTATCATGAGTATAAGTCTTTATCTGAGCTATGCTGATATAGGATTTTTAACAGCTGGTCAAAAATATTCTGCAGAATATTTTGCAAATAATGACATAAAAAATGAAAAAGGAGTTATGGGGTTTGTTTTTATGTTAATGATAATAGTATTTCTTCCTTTTATTGTCTTAATGTTAGTTTTTTCATTTGATCCATACATTGCATTTAAAGAACTTGAAGAGCCTGGAGCCAGTGTAGCAAGTAAGTTATTTTTAATTATGGGTTTGTTATTCCCACTTCAAATTTTGCTTCAAAGAATAATGAGTATGATTCTTGCAATCAGACTTCTTGATTACATTTCAACTCGTTTTGAAATTGTTACAAACGTAATCAAAATATTATCAATTTTTTATTTTTTTGGAGATGGTAAATATATGTTAATAGAGTACTTTTTATTCTGTACATTAATAACAATATTTTGCTACCTTACTGTTGGAGTTGTTATTAAGTATAAGATAAACTATAACTTTAAAGAACTATTTAAAACTTTTTCCTTAAGCAAGAAGTATTTTCACAAAACAAAAGATCTTGCTTTGTCATCTTTTATTGCAACATTAAGCTTTATTATTTTCTATGAAATTGATTTAATTTTAATTGGCAAATTTATTGGATCATATGAGCTTGCGATATATGCAATTGCATTTACTTTTTTAAATTTTTTAAGAAGTCTTTGGGTAATTATTTATACACCTGTTGCTAGCAGGATAAATCACTTTGTAGGTTTGAAGCAGTTAAATAAACTTTATGAAACTATAGAAATTTTAGTTAAGTTTACTTTGCCATTATATTTTTTAGGCATTTTTGTTTTACTAATAAATTCAGAAAAACTCATAGTTTTATGGGTGGGTGAATATTATTTGTCAGCAAACCTCATCTTACAATTACTTTTGTTATCTGTTTTTTTTAATTACGTAATACAACCAGCATCTCAATATTTTTATGCTTGTACGAGATATAAATATATATTTATAAATTCCTCATTACTGCCTTTAGTTTTCTTCATGAGTATTTATTTCTTTTATGATAATTATGGAGTTATGTCGTTTGCTATTGGCAAACTTCTAGCAATAATTTCTTCATTTTTTGTATGCAGTTTTGCTTTGTCAAAAATATCTAACACAATAATGATATCTTTGAAGTGGATATTACCTCTGCTTTTATTTTCATGTTTGATATTTTTTTACAACAAATTCATTGTTGAATTACTTTTTCCATCGCCTGAAAAAGATCTATTAAATTTAGTTTTATTTATGATTTATTTATCTTTAACTTTTGTTATTAGTTATTTAACTGTAATTCTGCTTTTTAAAGAAAATAGAATTTTTCTGTATGATCAATATAAAAGGTTGCTAAAATAAACTATGGCAAATAATACTGAAATGAAAGAATTAGTCCTAGACCTTGGATGCGGTAATAAAAAAAGAGAGGGCACCATTGGTGTTGATTTCAACACTAGGCTTGATGGAGATGTTAATCATGATTTAAATCAATTCCCTTATCCTTTTGATACAGAAACTGTCGATAAAGTCTACATTGATAACTGTTTAGAGCACCTTGATAATCCACTGAGAGTTATGGAAGAAATTCATAGGATGCTTAAAAAAGGCGGAGAAGTGAAGGTAATAGTTCCATATTTTAGATCACCATCTGCTTTTCATGATCCAACTCACAAAACATTTTATACCACAGAGTCATTTTCTTATTATGACCCAGAGCATCCCATTTGTATAAGATATGACTATACAAAAGCACACTTCAAAGTTGAAAGAATAGTTTTTCATGAGCACCTCAAAAGTGGAATTATCAAAGGCATGATTGTAAAGTTTGCTAATAAGTATCCATCTTTTTATGAAAACTTACTTAGTACGTTACTTCCTTTGCATGAAATATCTTTCTATCTTAGAAAAATATAAAGGTTCTTAAAAATTCCTAAATATGGAAAAAACTACTCTTTCAATATGCATTCCTACATACAATAGAGCATTAAACTTAATTAATTGTCTTGAATCACTTTTTGCCAATGAAAAAAAGTATTTAGATCAAATAACGGTTTGTATTTCTGATAATTGCTCAACAGATAATACCGAACAAGTTATATCAGAATATATGGATAAATTGCCTATTATTTATTCTAAAAATAAAACTAATCTTGGTATACCTAGAAATTTTTTAAAAGTTGTTGGCATGAGCGACGCTGAATATATTTGGTTAATAGGAGATGATGATCTTTTTCTTGAAGATTCAATAGAAAGAGTTTTGAATCTAATAAACAAAAATAAAGGCATAGATTTTTTTTATGTTAATTCATATCATTTAGATACTGAGTATGTTCATAGTTTTTCCCAGCCTTTCAATATTAGAAATATTCCAAACAACATGGAGAAATTCTCGAAATGGAATTTTAATGGAAGAATTAAATTTTTTGAATTAATAAGACCTGAGGTTTCTTTTGATTTTCTTGGAGGCATGTTTTTATCTGTTTTTAGAAAATCAAATTGGGATAATTTCCAAGACGTTTTGGACGAAAAAGCTTTAGAGAGTAAAGAGACTTTTTCACATTTCGATAATACATTTCCTCATTTAAAGATTTTTGCTAGCGCATTTTCCAACTCAAATGCGTATTTTAACTCTCATCCAATGAATATATGTTTAACTGGTGCAAGAGAATGGGCCCCAATGGAGCCTCTAGTTAGGAATGTAAGACTTATTGAAGCTCTAGACGCTTATAAGAAAAATGGTTTACCAATTTTGCAATATTTATATTGTAGAAATTTTGCATTATCTAATTTTATTCCTGGATTTGTATATATGTTACTTAACAAAGAAATATCTGGTTATAGACATATTGATAATCCACTTAAAAAAACTATCTCCAATATGATTTATCCTAATTTCTATTTGTCGGTATTAAGATTTATAATTAGGAAGCTTAAGCTTCGATTGATAAAAATATTTAATAAAGGGGAATTAAATTGAAAGCAGTGCCAGTTAATAATGAAGTTAATACCATAAATAATTGTGAAGTTTGTGGCAATGATGATCTTGAAAGTGTATTAGATCTAGGATTGCATCCAATGTGCGATGACTTGATAAAAGTTGGAGATGTTGATACTTGTAAAGATTATCCAATAGAGATTTTATTTTGCAAAAACTGTAGGACTGCGCATCAAAAATATCAAGTACCAAAACGTGATTTATTTCCAACCTCTTATCATTATAGAGCAAGATTCACAGCTGATGTTTTAGAGGGAATGAAGGGATTAGTTTCTTCATGCGAAGAGCAATTTGGATCATTACATGATAAAAATGTTCTTGATATTGGATGCAATGACGGTAGCCTACTTAATTTTTTTAGAGACAAAGGAGCAAAAACTTTTGGTATCGAGCCAACTGGTGCTTGTGAAGATGCAATAGCAAATGGCCATAGTGCTATATTTGATTATTTATCTGAAGAAACTGCAAATAAAGTTGTCGATGAATATGGTATGCCAGATTTTATAACTTTTACCAACGTTTTTGCACATATTGAAGATCTAAAAGGCGTTTTAAATTCTTTAAAAATTTTAAAACATGAGGATACAAAAATAATTATCGAGAATCATTATCTAGGAGCAGTATTAAAAGGCAATCAGTTTGATACTTTTTACCATGAGCATCCTAGAACATATAGTTATACCTCTTTTAAATTTATGGCAGAAAGTCTAGGTTTAAAAATTGAGAGATTAGAATTTCCTTCAAGATATGGAGGCAATATAAGAGTATTTATGGGAAACAATAATGTACTTAATTCTGATGTGAATTTAGATGAACTAGAATTAATCGAAGGAAAATTTTATGAAAATTTTAGAGAATTAAATAAAAATATAAATTTGTGGTTAAAATCAAAAAATGAAGAAATAAAAAAATTAATTGAGGATCATGGAAGTATACATGCAAAGGCTTTTCCTGGTAGGGCAGCAATTTTAGTAAAAATGCTTAATTTAAATTCTGATACTATATCTAAAGTGTATGAAAAACCTGGCTCATTAAAGATTGGACATTATTTACCTGGTACAAGAATTCCAATTCATTCTGATGAAGAACTTCTTGCATCTAATAATTTAGATTTACCGATACTAAACTTAGCGTGGCATATTGGAGATGAAATTGAAAGTTATCTCAGAAAAAATAAATTCACGGGTGATATAGTGCACATTTTATCAAAGGATGATTTCTAAAGAATCAAACTTTATATTTATTCATGAAAAAAATAGGTATTGTTGGTAGTGGAAGATGGGCAAAGGTAACACTAAGAATACTAATAAACATATTTAATGGAAAAATTAAGTTTATTTTTTTCTCAAATAATGGAATTGAGCAGTTAAAAAATTGGATTAGTCAAGAAAATATTAAAATAGATTATCTTGAAGTAGCCGATTACGATCAAGTTAGCAAAAAAATATGTGATGCATATATTATTTTAAATGCTGCCAAAGATCATTTTAGGATTTCAAAAAAAATAATTTCTTCGCGAAAACCTATAATTATTGAAAAGCCATTAGCTTTATCAAAATCTGATGTAAAAATTCTTGTTGACCTTTCTATAAAAGAAAAAACCATTTTTGCAGCTTCTAATATTTTTTTATATGCAGACTACATTTTAAATTTCAAGAAGTTGATTTCAGCTAGTCAAAACATTTCATCTATCGAATTTATTTGGTCTGATCCTAAAGATGAATCAAGATATGGAGATTTAAAACATTTTGACCCAAGTCTTGGGATACATAAAGATGTTTTACCTCATATCTTCTCAATAGTTTTCTATTTATTTGAGACTAACAAGGCGACCGTAAAAAATATTTGTTTTTTAAATGGAGGCTCATATATAAAAATATCTATGATTATAGATGGCAAAAACTGTAACATTAAGATTAAAAGAAATAATAAAAAAAGAGAAAGGATAATAAAAATACTTGATAAAGATATTATCAAGATGGACTTTGCAAATGAGCCTGGAATAGTCAAAATTAATAATAAAAAAGAAATTCTTGATACCCAATGGGACATATCGGAATCTCCTGCAACTAAGATGTATAGATCTTTTTTTGATACTTTGAACAAAAAAAATTCTACTCTAGACCCGAGAATTAAACCAAGCAATGAGATATACGCGTTAATTGATGATGTAGATGCTTTATACATCAAAGAACAAGATAAATATATTAGAAAGTCGATTACAGATAAAATAGATGAATTAGATGATTTTAATTATTGCATTAAAGAATATTTTCTTGTGAAGTCTTTTGCTAAATATGATGACGTTGATACTAAAGTTTTCAATTTTATAAAACTTTTAAAAAATAAAAGTATAAATACTGAAAATTTATTAAACAAAGACCTCTCAGCTTTTGTTAGAATGCACATATAAAAACATATACATTGGGGACTATATGAAAATAGTAATTTTAGCTGGTGGTTACGGTACCAGAATAAGAGATGTGGCCGATGACATACCGAAGCCAATGATACCAATTGGACCTTATCCAATAATACTTCATATCATGAAATCATACGCACATTTTGGTTTTAAAGATTTTGTTTTATGTCTTGGTTATAAAGGTAAGGATATTAAAGATTTTTTTCTAAACTATGAGCCATTTACAAGAGATTTCACAATTAGTTTTGGTAAAAACGGAAAAGTTGATTATCACAGTTCACATGAGGAGCAAGACTGGAAAATAACTCTCGCAGATACAGGTCTAAACTCGATGACTGGGTCAAGAATATCAAAAATTAGAGATTACATAGATGATGACGTTTTTATGCTTACATATGGAGATGGCGTAAGCGATATAAACATAAGTAAATTACTGGAATTCCATAAAAGTCATGACAAAGTTTTGACTGTCACCGGTGTAAGGCCTCCAGGAAGATTTGGCGAAATGGTATCTAATGAAAATGGAGTAATTACAGAATTTAATGAAAAGCCTCAGGCAACAAAGGGGAGGATTTCAGGCGGATATTTCGTTGCAGACAGGAGGCTATTTGATTACCTGGATGACAATGAAAATTTAATTTTTGAACAAGAGCCTATGCGAAATATTGTAAGTGATGGTGAAATGATGGTATTCAAGCATGATGGTTTTTGGCAACCTATGGATACAAGTAGAGAGTATCAATTACTTAATAGTTTATATAAGGAAAATAAAGCTCCATGGATTCATAAAAATGAGTAAATTTTCTGTATATCAAAATAAAAAGGTTTTTATTACTGGTCATACTGGTTTCAAGGGATCTTGGTTGACTTTGATTTTAAAAAAACTTGGTGCTGATATAAGAGGATATTCTTTAAAACCTAATACCTCACCGAATCATTTTGATTTATTAGATTTGTCATCTTCAATTGATCATATTGAAGGAGATATTACTGATTATGATTATCTCAATAAATCTGTTAATGACTTCAACCCTGATTTTATTTTTCATTTAGCAGCACAGCCTCTTGTGAAAGAATCCTACTTAAGTCCAGTTGAAACTTTGGAAACAAACATTATGGGTTCAGTTAATGTTTTGGAGTCTGTTAAAAATTGTAATTCTGTAAAAGCACTTGTATATATAACATCTGATAAATGTTACGAAAATGTTGAATGGATTTGGGGCTACAGAGAAGATGATAGGCTTGGAGGACATGACCCATATAGCGCATCAAAAGGAGCAGCTGAATTAGTATTTTCATCATATCAAAGATCTTTTTTTAACATTAAAGAAAATTTTGGAGCTGCCTCTGCAAGAGCGGGGAATGTTATAGGTGGAGGAGACTGGTCAGCTGATAGGATCATTCCAGATTGTATAAGGGCAATTGAACAAAATTTGCCAATAGTATTAAGAAATCCCAAATCAACAAGACCTTGGCAACATGTACTTGAGCCACTGTCAGGCTATTTATTGCTAGGTGCAAAACTTTATGATGATCCTAAATCATATTGTGGCTCTTGGAATTTTGGACCCAATACATCTGAATTTAAAGATGTTCAAAATGTTGCATCTGAGATAATCAAACATATGAAAAAAGGCTCTATCGAAATATCAATGAATACAGATAATCAACACGAAGCAAATCTACTTCAACTGAATTGTGATAAAGCCGCACAAATTTTAAATTGGTCACCAAGATGGAGTGTTGATAAGACAATAGAAGAAACAGCAAAATGGTATAATCTATTTTTTATTGGCAAGGACATTAAAAAGGTTTCTTTGGACCAAATTAATGATTATTTTGAGGGAGAATTAGATTGATAGAAGGCGTAAAAATAACTCCACTAAAGCAAATCTTTGATGAAAGAGGTAAAGTAATGCATATGATGAAAGATAGTTCACCAGAATTTAATAAATTTGGAGAGATTTATTTTTCATGCACAAATCCCAATGCAGTTAAAGCCTGGCATCTTCACAAAAAAATGACACTAAATTATGCGGTAGTTTCAGGTGCAATAAAATGTGTTCTTTATGATGATAGATCTGAAAGTAAAACAAAAGGTCAGATTGAAGAATATTTTATGTCTCCTGAAAATTATTACTTGTTAACTGTCCCTCCTTTAATTTGGAATGGATGGAAGAGTATTGGAAACAATGTTTCAATAGTTGCTAATTGCTCAGACATTCCTCACGATCCTGATGAGATTCTAAGGAAGTCAATTGATAATCCTGATATTGATTATGATTGGGGAATAAAACACAAATAAAACTAGATGAAGATATTAATCACTGGCTCCTCAGGCTATCTAGGAGGTAGACTCAGTAAATACCTATCACATTCATACAAATTAAGAACTGCTTCGAGAAAATTTAAAAGATTTGATAAAAACGATAATGGTAATATTGAAAAGTATGAAATTGATTGGACATCTTTAAAATCAATTGAAAAATCGTTAGATGGAATAGATATTGTTATTCATCTAGCTGGCTTAAATGCAAAAAATTGTGAACAAAATCCTTTAAAAGCTGAAGAGGTAAATGTTCATAATACAAAAAAAATAGTTGAGCTATCAATAAAAAAAGGGATTAAAAAATTTATTTATCTCTCAACTGCTCATGTATATTCCAATCCTCTTGAGGGAGTGATTACTGAGAATTCTGATACATTAGGTGATCATCCATATGCAACGACTCACTTGGCTGCTGAAAAATTAATCTTATCCCATCATGCAAAAGGAGATCTAAATGCAGTTATAGTACGACTCTCAAATGCATTTGGATATCCTATTTTTGAGGATACAAATTGTTGGATGTTAGTAGTTAATGATTTGTGCAAGCAATTAGTTTTAAATAACAAAATGATAATAAGATCTAATGGAAAACAAAGGAGAAACTTTATATCAATGGATGATACATTAAGAGCAATAAATCATTTTATTGATTTAGATAAACAAGATAATCCTATCTTTAATTTAGGAAGTTTATGGAATCCAACTATAAAAGAAGTGGCTAAAATCATAGCAAAACGATATGAATCGATAACACGTCAAATTCCTGACATTAAATTTGATGCCTCTATTGATTACGGATCATATTTTTTAGACTACAAAATTGATAAATTACTAAATTCTGGCTTTTCTTTTTATAACAAAAATTCAGTTTTTGATGAGATTGATGATTTAATAAGAATGTGTTTTAAATTTTATGAAAAATAGTAAAGAGCCGCTAGTCTCAATAGTAATTCCAACTTATAACAGAAAATTAAAACTAAAACACGCTATAAACTCGATACTCAATCAAACATATAAAAGATGGGAGTTAATAATTATCGATAATAATTCACATGATGGAACAGATGAACTGATTTCAAATTTAAAGAATCCACAAATTAAATTAATAACAATAAATAATAATGGAATAATAGCCAAGTCAAGAAACAAAGGTATCAAAAGTTCAAAAGGAAAGTACATCGCTTTTTTAGATTCTGATGATTGGTGGGTGCCCGAAAAGCTTCAAAGCTGCGTCGAATTAATTAATAGTTCAAATCGATCTGTTGATTTAATTTATCACAGCTTATATGTATCAAAAAGCAGATCACAATCTTGGAGCCTCAGAAAAATTTTTGCTAGACAGCTTAAAACTCCAATATTTGATGATTTAATCAAAAATGGTAATCCCATAGCTACATCAAGTGTCTTATTGTCATCAGAAATTATTGAAGATGTTGGTTATTTTTCTGAAGACAAAAATTTAATAGCTGCTGAAGATTATGATTACTGGTTAAGAATATCAAAAGTTACCAACAATTTTTTTGCTATAAGCAAACCCTTGGGCCACTGGTTCCATGGAGAAAATACTTCATCACCAGAACTTTCATTAAATTATTTAAAGACCCTTGAAGAAAAATATCTAATCACAGATGTTAATAATAATTTAACAAAAAAACCTATTTGGTGGCTTTATCAAAAGGGCAGATCCCTTTATTTAAAAAAGGATTGGTCAAATTCTAAGATATACTTAAAACAAGTTTTTTTAAGTAGTTCTTCTGTAATGCTTAAGTTAAAGTCAATATTTATGCTTACAAAAATGTTTTTAATTGATAAATATGAATACAATTAATATAAATCAAAATTTTTTAAATATCATTTTTCTTATTTTATTTGTCTCGTTAGTCATTTTTGATCTTACTGTTTATAAATTTATTTGGGGTATAGAAGCAATTGCAAGAATTGGAAATTTAGTCACTCTTTTATTTTTTACTATATTTTCATTAATTTGCATTGTCACAATGAAAATATATTCAAAGCAATGGATATTTATTATTTTTCCTGCTTTTTTAATGTTCATTTCCACATTTATTAATGTCACTAGATTTGCATATCAGGACACATCAATAATTTCTTTTTATGGGACATTGCTCCCGATAGTAACTCTGTTATCAGTTCCTTTCTTAGTTAAATTAAAGGTTTTAGATACAAAAAAAATATTCTCTTACTACTACATGACTATGTTGCTTATTGTAAGCATTAGTTTGGTTGAGTACCTCCTAATTTTTTCAGGATTTATCGTACCCAGCTTAATAAATACAAGTGGTGGAAATTTCATGGCAGCTAATTTTTCTATACTTTTTGATTTAGAAGACAACATTTATAATGAGACTGATTTTTCACTCAGCTTTTATGCATCAATTCTCGAGTCTGGTTCTCTTGCCATGCTAATTTTACCAGCATTAATTTATGCTTTTTTTAATAAATATTATTTAGGTTTTTTAATACTTTTTATTGCATTGATAGCCACAAATTCGCTTGGTGGTTTTATCAGTTTGGGAATATTTGCTCTGATCTATCCTTATCTTGAAACGAGAATAATAGCTAATAAATTTTCTACCACCAAATCGTTTATGATTTTTATTTACATAATACTAATTTTTATTTCTTTTAGTTTCATAGTGGGCTATTTAATTGATATTTATAATTCAAAGTTTGCTATTGTAGGTCCGAGTATTGGTGATAGTGCAACTTCTGGAAGTACTAGGATCGATAATATAGTAATACTTTTTTCAGACTTGCCGTCTATTCTTATTGAGAATCCTTTAGGGTATGCTCTGTCAGCAGATTCAAATAGTATCTTTAAGGATGGTTTTTACGGTTTTAATGTTGGGCTTGGTATATCAATATACAATGGCGGTTTCCTATCTTTTATAGGTTATATAATGCTCACATTAACATATGTAACAGCGTCTCTTAGAACACTATTAAGAAAAAATTTACAAAGAGAAAGTGTAATAGCAGCAGCGTCACTATTGGTTTTATTTCCATTTTTTGTTCAAAGAGGTTCAATCTTTGAAACCTCTATCTTAATTTTATTGACTTCTCCATTTGTTGTTGAATTTCTGTCTCAAAGAAAAAATATTAATCAGTTAAATGGGACTAGGATCACATGAAGTATCTTGTTACTGGAGGCTGCGGTTTTATTGGATCAAATTTAGTTGAAAAACTACTATATGATGGCCATGAAGTTATTGTTATAGATAATTTAAGTACAGGATATAAAAAAAACATATCAAGCTTTTTAGATAAAATAGAATTTTATAATGAGAATATTGAAGGGTTCAATTTTTCTAAAATCGATAAAGCAGATGTTGTCATCCATCTTGCCGCTCAAGCATCCGTTCCATTATCTATAAAAAATTTTGAGGAAAGTTCTACCTCAAATATTATTGGCACAATAAGAGTTATAAATTTTTGTAAATCAAATAAAATTCCTTTGGTTTATGCATCCTCATCAGCGATTTATGGTGATCTTGATTTAGGTAATGATTGTAAGGATAACTTTGATATTCTTAGTCCATATTCTGCAGATAAATATCTGATGGAAGTATATTCAGATGTTGCTTTTAAAAACTTTGAACTAAGCTCAATTGGCTTGAGGTTTTTTAATGTTTATGGACCAAAGCAGGATCCGCACAGCCCTTACTCTGGAGTTATATCAATTTTCATTGAAAAGCATTTGAAAAAAGACTCTATTGTAATCTTTGGAGGACATCAAACAAGAGATTTTATATACGTTAAAGATGTTGTAAATTGTATCTGCAAATCTGTAGATACAGTTTTGCAAAAGAAAATTTGTGAAACTATCAATGTATTGACTGGAAAAAGTATAACAATAAATTATTTGGCTGATAAGATTTCTGAAATTTGTAAATTCAAAGCAGAAAAAAATTATTTGGATTTGCCCCCTGGTGATCCAGAAAAGTCAGAAGGTTCAACCGAAAAGATGAGTACTTTGCTTAAAATGGATCCATCTTCATTTATTAATATAGATAATGGTCTTGAAAATACAATTTCATTTATCAGAAAAGATACACAATAATTTAAGCTATAATGCCAACTATATCTTAGGTATTACAAATGAAAAATCTTTATGACTGGATCATAATTGGTGGTGGGATCACAGGAATTTCTGTTGCAGAAATACTTACACGTGAGGGCAAATCTGTGTTGCTGCTTGAAAAAAATGATTCACTTGCATCAGAAACTAGTAAAGACTTTCATGAATGGTTTCATTCAGGTGCCTTACATACATTAGCACCAGATAACCTCTTAACTTTAAGGTATCTTTTAGGCTCAGCAGACGATCTCTTCAAATACTATGGTAATTATGTTGGTATGAATTTAATTCCCACTGGGAGTGGGATCAAAATAAAAGATAAAGGCTGGTTCAATAATAATTATATTTTATATAAATTCAGACGTCATTTATGGAATCCTATTTGGTTGAGTATGGTATCAAGATCCACAAATATAATTGATATGATCGATAGTCATGATTGGCTCAGAAGAAGAGCTGGTTCAGAATATGGTAGCTCAAAGGTCACATTTAATCATTGGTTTTCAAATATACCAAGTCAGATAAAATCTGATGGAATTTTTTATGAAAAAGAAAGCCCTGATTTTACTATGAATTCTAGAGTTTTAATAAATGATTTGCTTTCATATGGAATTGATAATGGCTTAGAAGTTAGAGTAAATTCAGAAGTCACAAAAATTGATGAGGATGCTCATAGAGTTAAAGTTTTTACCTTAGATAAAAAATATGAATGTAAAAATACAGTGATTTGCAGTCCAGATGCAATATCTGATTTAATCGGTACTCCAATAAAAATTGGATATGCTCCAATGGCCATAGTTGAAAATGTCCCTGAGCATACACAAAGCTTTGTAGAACTAGATTATTATCTTAAGAAGTGTATTAATCTACTTACAAAGGGTAAGGGGATAGGCCAAGCAGGTGGTATTACTTTAGACAAAGAAAATGAAGTAGAAAATTATCTTAGTTACGTTATAAAAGAGCATAAAAAAAGAAACCCTTCAATAAAAGTTGTTGATACATACGTAGGCATTAAAAAAGAGCTTGTATCTAAGGGTGAAGATAGAAATTATTTGTATCATATAAATCAAAACTCAAAAAATATTTGGTCAATAGTTTTGGGTAAATTTACATTAGCCTTTAGTATGGCACCCGAATTTTATAGACGTATTTACAAAAAAAATCCCTCAAGTTTGATTAAACATTTTAAAATAAACAATGAAAACAATCTCATATCTAGAACTACATGGAAAGAGATTATTGAATCTAAAAGGAATTAATTATGGGAATGATAAAAATACCTTCAAAGTCTAAAGAATTCTTTGACGCTAACTTAAATGATATTTTCAAGACTGGTAATTTAGCAGAAGGCGAATGGAATTCTAAAGTTGCAGATTGGACTATCAATTACACTGGATGTAATAGTGCGCTCGCTGTAAATTCAAATGGAGCTGGCCTTCATGCACTATTAAGAATTCTTAAAGAATTTCACGGCAAAAAAAGGATATTTATACAATCAAATACAATGTATGGTGTTAAAACAATTGCTATTTCATCAGGACTAGAATTATGTGGTTATGTTAATTGTACACTTGATTATCTGATGCCCACTGCAGAACAAGTTCTTGATTTCGTTGAGCAGCTTGAAAATCCTAATGAATGTGTTTTCATGATAACGCATATTGGTGGATGGATTAATCCTGATATTGAAAAGATTGCTGAAATATGTAAAAAAAATGACATATCTCTCATAGAAGATTGTGCTCATAGCTTGGGCAGCACTTTAGATGGAAATCATTCTGGTTTGTATGGAGATGCAGGAGTTTACTCTTTGTATGCTACCAAAGCAGTGCCAGTAGGAGAAGGAGGAATAGTTGTATCAAATAATTCAGAACTCTCTCATCAAGTTCAGAAATTTTCTATGTATGACAGGTTTGATCAAAAGCTTGATCTGGGAGTAAATATAAGAATGTCAGAGGTGAACGCATTATTGACCTATTCTGTGTTAAATGAAATTGATGAGATAATAAGTAACAAATATAACATTGCAGATAAATTTATGGATGCTTGTGATGAGAAAAATCTTAGGTATATTCATCCTACAGAAAAGGGACAAAGATCTAATTTCTATAAATTCACATTATTGGCTCAAACAGATAATCCAACTAAAGAATTCGAAAAAATAACTCAAAGAACTTCACCTGTCTATGATTATGCTCTTGGCGACGATCTTCAAAAAATTGCTAAGAAACACATATGTTTGCCTATATGGTACAAATTAGAAGATGAAAAAATTGAAAACGTTATCGAAGAAATAAACAATTTCTAATTTTAGATTGAACATTCTATATATAGGTAACTCATCTGACTTTCATATTGATCTCTGGACTCAATATTTTACTGAAAAACATGACGTTTTTTTATTTTCTGAAAAAGAGGAATATCTCCGTTCAAAAGAATTCAACGATGTAGAAATTATTTATTCAGGGGGTCTTTTAGGAGATATATTAAATTTCTTTAAATCGTCATCTCATAAGCTCTTTCAAATAAACAAACTTTTATCTACCTTTATATATGCTAGAAAAATTGACAAGATTATAAAAGAAAAAAATATTGATATTGTTCATGCACATAATCTGTATCAAGGATTCATATGTTCATATTTAAAATCAAAAGTCCCTATTGTTTTTACACCAATGGGTTCAGATATAATAATTCACTCTCAAAATAATTATATATATAAATATATGGCACAACGTGCTTTTAAAAGAGCAGATGTTGTCACAGGTGACTCACTTTTAATCCAAAAAAAGGGATATTTAGTTGGAGCTAAGAGTTATAAAAATCATATTATCCAAAATGGTGTTGATAGCAAAAAGTTTTATCCAAGAGTTTCCAAAATAAGAAATACTCTAAACATAGATGACGATGAATTATTAATTTTCAGTCCAAGAGGACTTGACGAAATATACAATATAAAAAATATCCTTGGAGTAATAAAATTATTAATAGATGAGAACTTTAAAGTAAAATGTATGATTTCTTATGGATTTGGTGAAAGTAACTTAAGTTCGCTAAGGGATCATATCAAATATTTAGAAATTGAAGATTCTGTAATATGGATAGGAAATTTGGAGTACGATGACATGCCAGATTACTACAATGCTTCAGATTTAATAATTTCTATTCCAAATTCAGACAGTTCTCCAAAAACAGTATATGAAGCAATGTTTTGTGGAAAGATTGTAATTGTCTCCGATTTAGATTGGGTTTACGAAACTTTGGATGATAAAGATTGCATTATCAAAGTTGATCAAAATAATTTAGAAAATATAAAAGAAGCTATTATAAAAATCATTAGAAATAAAAATATGAAAAAAAGAATATCTTTAAATGCGCTTGAAGTATCAAAACTTTTCTTTGATTATCGTATTAATATGAAAAAGATGGAATCAATCATGTTATCTGAAATTAAAAATTATGAAAGTTAGGAATTTTATTATTGATGTTATATTGAGCATTATATATTTCCTATTTTTTACATTTTTCGGAAAAATTTTAACAAAGTTTAGATTACTTAAAATTCAAGATTCTTCAATCAATAATACTAAAACTTTTTGGATTAAATCTAAAAACAAAAATAATTTTCGAAGTAGTTACAAATGAAGATAATTGGGATTTCGGCTTTTTATCACGATTCTGCAGCTTGCTTAATCAATGATGGCGAGATTATTGCAGCCGCTCAAGAGGAGCGATTTACAAGAATAAAACATGATAAATCGTTTCCAATTAACGCAATTAAATTTTGTTTAAATTTTCATAATGTTTCTCTTAAAGATATAGATTACATTTGTTTTTATGAAAAACCTGTTCTAAAGTTCGAAAGAATTATCTCAACACATCTAAGATATGCACCGAGAAGTTTTGATGTTTTTAAAGAGGCAATGAGATCATGGATTCCTAATAAACTATCTTTTAAGAAACTCCTTTTACACAACCTTAAAGAAATCAATAATGGAGATAACTTAAATAAAAAAATAATTTTCTCAGAACATCATTTAAGTCATGCCGCAAGCGCTTTTTATCCAAGTCCATTCAAAGAGTCAGCAATTCTTACTATGGATGGAGTTGGTGAATATACAACAACTTCAATTGCATATGGAAATTCAAATAAGATTGAAATTTTAAAGGAAATTTTTTTTCCACATTCTCTTGGCATGCTCTATTCGGCTATAACATCATATGCCGGTTTTCGAGTTAATTCAGGTGAATATAAACTCATGGGCTTAGCGCCATACGGAAAACCTATATATTCTGATTTAATAAAAGAACATCTTATTTACATAAAGCAAGATGGTTCATTTAAATTGAATATGGATTACTTTAATTTTCACATTGGTCGAACAATGACCAATGAAAAATTTCATAGTCTTTTCAACGGAAATCCTAGAAAGCCTGAGAGCGAAATTAGTCAAAAGGAAATGGATCTGGCTGCAAGCATTCAGGCAGTTTGCGAAGAAATAATTATAAATTTAGCTAAAAATATTAGAAATGAAACTAAATCAGACAATTTGTGCCTTGCTGGAGGCGTTGCCTTAAATTGTGTTGCAAATGGAAAACTTCATAACGAGAAGATATTTAAAAATATCTGGATTCAGCCTGCAGCTGGAGATGCCGGAGGAGCACTAGGTGCGGCTTTGTCGGCATATTATCAACATCTTGGTTATGAAAGATATCTTACTCAAAATCAAGATTCAATGAAGGGATCATATTTAGGCACTGAATACAATGATAAGGATATTAAGAAAAGACTTAATAAAATTTGTGCAAATTATTCTGCAAAAAGCATGGATGAATGTATTCAAATAGCTGCAAATGCAATTTCAAAAGGTAAAGCTATTGGATGGTTTCAGGGAAGAATGGAATTTGGACCAAGGGCATTGGGTGCACGATCAATTATTGGTGATGCTCGGTCTGAATCAATGCAAAAAATCTTAAATCTAAAAGTTAAATACAGAGAGTCATTCAGACCATTTGCTCCATCAGTTTTACTCGAGGAGGCATCTAAATGGTTTTATTTAGATAGCGAAAGTCCATATATGTTAATCGTACAAAATTTGAGGGATGAACATTGCTACAAAAATAACGTCAATACTGAATTATTTGGATTGGATAGATTAAATCAAGTGAGGTCTAGCGTCCCAGCAGTAACTCATGTGGATTATTCAGCAAGAATTCAAACAGTTGATGGTAAATATAATATTGAATATTATAATTTATTAAAAGAATTCAAGAAATTAACAGGCTGTCCAATAATAGTTAATACTTCTTTCAATGTAAGAGGCGAACCAATTGTGAATTCACCTGAAGATGCTTTTAATTGCTTCATGGGAACTGATATTGATATTCTAATAATTGGAAAGAATATATTGTTTAAAAAGGATCAAGATAAAAAACTTTTAAAAGATTATTCTAGTCAATTTAAACTCGACTAATTCTCATAATATATAATGGTTTAATGAGATTATTTAAGAAAATATTTAAATTTCTTCATAAAATATTTAATTTTAAAAAAGATGTTTCTGACAAGAAGACATCTTCCGACGATGAGCCAGATAACATTTATCCTATGTGGTAAGAGTCAATAATGAAGAAGATTCTAGAGAATTTAAAACTTTTTTTATCTAAAAAATTTAAAAATTTTAAATGGGCAGCCTTTTTCTTATTCACAATATTAATATTAGTACCAGCTTCTCTATTCTTAATTTATTCTTTCAGCATATCAACTCAATATATTTGGATGGGTAATATCTCCTCCACTTTTGTTGTAACTTTACTTCTAATAATTATTACAATATTGTTGTTTTCTATTTTCGCTGAGATTTTATTCAGATTGTATTTCTATTTAGTTCATAGAAAGACTTTTGTTCCATCGGAAAGAGTTAGATATGACAAATTATACGTTGAGCCCAGTCCATATATTCCATACAAATTTAAGCCATTATTCAGAAATGAAAAGGAAGCCTTAGCTGATTATCCTTTACACAAAGGTAAAATTTTTTATGGAAATTATAAAACTAACAATCTTGGCTATCTTAATGGTCCTAATGGCGATAGAGATGTCGATTTTAGAAAGGATTCAAAATTAATAAGAATAAATTGTATAGGTGCTTCGACTACTGGAAATTACATAAAAAAGGATAATGAAAATTATTCATATCCAAATGAGCTTGAAAAAATTCTCAATAAAGATTCAAAGAAATTTGAAGTAAATAATTTTGGTGTCGGTGGATATAATTCTGCAGATATCTTAGTAAATTTTATGCTTAATATTATCGAAACTGAACCTGACATATTAATTTTATATCATGGATACAATGATATTGACTCATATCTTACTCCAAACTTAATGTCAGATTACAGTCATTCTAGAAAAAATTTGGGTGAAACTATATGGAAGTTTAAATTAGCTGAGAAAATGCCAGTTTTTCCTTTAAGTTTTCTGAACTACATTGCTGAAAACTTGTTCCCAATTGTTCCAAGGAATTCCTTGATAAAAAATATCACGAAAGGCAACAGAGACTTAAATATTGATCCCTCGCCAGGTCTTAGGATTTATAAAAGAAATCTAGAATCAATTATTAATATTGCTTTAGCAAGAAATATTAAGGTCATTCTTAGTTCGTTTAGTCACTTTTTGTACAATGAAATTAGCAAAAATAAACTCCATAATACTTTTCATGAAATTGTAAAAAAAGAAAATGAAATAGTTTTTAATTTATCAAAAAAATATAATTTAACTTTTGTTGATAACTTTAAAAAAGTTCCAAAGGATGAAAAATATTTTGTTGACAGTATTCATTTTTCTCCAGATGGAACTAAATTAGTAGCTAAAAATTTTGCTGATGCCATCTCAAAGTAGTAAAAACAGAAAATACTTTATGTCCAGCATCTACGGAAGATATTGGATTAAAGCAAGAGAAAAATATGATATTAATGAATATCATACAAATTATATAAATTTAATTAATCGCACAATTTCAAAAAATAGCAAGATTCTTGACGTTGGTGTTGGAACAGGAATACCTTTTGCTGATCGATTACAAAAAAATGGATATTGTCTTCATGGAATTGATATTTCAGAAGAGCTAATCAATAAATGTAAAGAAAATAACAGTTTGATTTTTTGTAAACAGGGGGACTCAGAAAAAATTGATTATCCAGAAAGTTATTTTGATTGTACATATTGTTTTGCTTCGACCTGGTATTTTCCAGATCTTTACAAATCAATAGATGAAATGATAAGAGTTACAAAGAAAAATGGCTTATTGTTTTTTGATATTCAGAATATCAATAACTATGAAGTAAGAAAAAATTATGAAAAAAGGATAAAAGAAAAGACTGGAATTAATCTTGTTATTAATTATTTAAAAAACATTGTTAAAATTATTTTGGGTAGTGGGTTCGTTGATTGGACAAATATTATTTACGATGTTCCCAGCGATCCGACAAAATTATTAGAGTATTTGAAATCCAAAGAAATACAAAATTTAAAAATTTATGATTCAAATAACAATTTAAAAGAAATAAAAATTAATAAAGAGTTAAGTATAAATTCAGGATGCTTGCTTTTTTCTATCAAAGTATAATAAGTTTCATAGGGATATAAATAATGAATGATTATAAGATCTGTTCAAGATGTGTTATGGATACATCTGATGCAAAAATAAAATTTGACAAAGATGGAGTATGTGATCATTGTCTGGCATTTGATAAAAATATTCTGCCAATTTGGAATTTTGGAAAGGGAAGAGAAAAACAACTAAAAGAAATTGTTGACAAAATAAAGCAATCCTCGAAAGGCAAAGATTTTGACTGTATCTTAGGTATGAGCGGTGGAATTGACAGTTCGTACCTGCTCTACTTGGTTACAAAGAAACTTGACTTAAGACCCCTTGTTTTTCATGTTGATGCTGGTTGGAATAGCCAAATAGCTGTTAATAATATTGAAAAGCTTGTTGATGGATTAGGACTAGATTTATATACAGAAGTTATAGATTGGGAAGAAATGAAGGATCTACAGAGATCTTTTTTTAAAAGTGGAGTGCCCCATGTTGATACTCCACAAGATCATGCCTTTTTTGCAACAATGTATAAATTTGCAGCAAATTACAATATAAAAAACATAATAACAGGCGGTAATTTCTCAACAGAATGTACAAGAAATCCAAAAGATTGGATGTATTATCAATCAGACTCAACTCAGTTAAAAGATATACATAATAAGTTTGGTCAAAAACCTTTAAAAAACTTTCCTTTAACCAGTGCAGTATGGCACAGACTCTATCTCCCTTTCATGAGAGGTATTAAACTGCACAGAATTTTAGATTACATGGAATACAACAAAGAAGAAGCAACAAAGTTCTTAGTGAATAATTATGGATATCAAGAGTATCCTCAAAAGCATTTTGAGTCGAGATTTACAAGATTTTATGAAAGTTATTGGTTGCCAGAGAGATTTGGATTTGATACTAGGCGAGTTCAATTTTCAAGTCTTATCTTAACAAATCAAATGTCTAGAGATGAGGCTATTGAGATACTAAAGCAGCCTTCATATGACAAAGAAAATATTAAACATGAATTTGAATACATTTCATCCAAGTTAGATATGTCCGTTGATGAGTTAAAAGATTGTATGAATATGCCTCTAAGAACATATAAAGACTTCAAATCTCAGGATTATATATATAAGATTGGCGCAACTGTATCCAGGATTTTGTCATTAGAAGCGGGCGGCAAACGATGATATCTATAATCAATTACGGCTTAGGCAATGTTTTAGCATTTTATAATATTTATAAAAAATTAAATATTGAATCTCAAGTAGTCTCGAGTTCATCTGAATTAGAATCTGCAACAAAAATAATTTTACCTGGAGTAGGTTCATTTGATTGGGCAATGGATAAATTAAACAAATCTGGAATGCGTGAAACACTAGACCATCTTGTACTTGAAAAAAACATACCAGTTATGGGTATATGTGTAGGAATGCAAATGATGGCAAACTCAAGTGAGGAAGGTCAAAAAGAGGGATTAGGATGGTTCGATGCCAAGGTTAAGAAAATCAAGTCTGACAAAAAAATTGATCTACCACATATGGGATGGAATGAAATAAATATCAAAAATGATAATACTCTTTTTCAAGGCCTTCAAAATAATGCAAGATTTTATTTTCTTCATTCTTATTACTTCGAAACAAATGAAGATGAATGCATTCTTTGTGAGACTAATTATGGTGGACTTTTCACATCAGCTGCAAAAAAAAATAATATCTTTGCGATTCAATTTCATCCTGAAAAGAGTCATCAATGGGGAGAATGTATATTAAAAAACTTCTCAAAACTTAATAATGCTTAGATCTAGAATAATTCCCTGTCTTCTTATACATAATGGTGGCTTGGTAAAAACTATAAATTTTAAAGATCACAAATATGTAGGTGATCCATTAAATGCGGTAAAAATTTTCAATGAGAAAAATGCTGATGAGCTTGTTGTTTTAGATATTGATGCATCAGTTTCTCATAGAGAACCAAATTACGAATTAATAAAAAAACTTGCAAATGAATGCAGAATGCCCCTTTGTTATGGAGGAGGTGTTAAATCAGTTGATCACTTTGAAAAGATAATAGAACTTGGTGTTGAAAAAATTGCAATTAGCTCATCTGCAATTCAAAATCCTGCATTAATTAAAGATGCATCCTCTATTGTGGGAAATCAAAGTGTAGTAGTGATCTTAGATCTTAAAAAAAGATCTTTTAGGGATAAGTATGATGTTTACATTCATAATGCAAAAGAAAAAATAAACAAAGATGCTCTAAGCCTAATAAAGGAGTTTGAGTCTTTAGGAGCTGGAGAGATAGTAATAAATTCAATTGACAATGATGGAAAAATGCAAGGTTATAACATTGATCTGATAAAAAAAATTAAAAATCAAATACATACTCCATTAACTGTACTTGGAGGAGCTGGATCGTTAGAAGATTTTTCTGACATTATTAAATCCATTGGAACCATTGGTTGTGCAGCAGGTAGTCTTTTTGTTTTTAAAGGTAAGTATAGGGCGGTATTAATAAACTATCCTAGTCCTGAAGAAAAAGATAAAATTACGCTATGAAGCAGTTATTGCAAGACTTAAAGACTGGAAAAATTGATATTGTTGATGTGCCAGTTCCTCAACTAAAAGATGAGTCATTACTAGTATCATCTAATTTTTCTCTTGTTTCAAAAGGAACAGAGAAAATGCTCATAGATTTTGGTAAATCAAATTATTTAAAAAAAGCTCAGCAACAACCTGATAAAGTAAAACAAGTTCTTACAAAGATAAAAACAGACGGAATATACAAAACTTATGATGCTGTTAAATCAAAGCTTGACCAGCCCATACCACTTGGTTACTGCAATGTTGGAAGAGTAATTGAGTCTTCAACTCAACTATTTTCAGTTGGTGATAGAGTTGTATCAAATGGATATCATGCAGAGAATGTGTGTGTATCAAAAAATCTTTGTGCAAAAATTCCAGAAAACGTTGATGATCAATCTGCAGCATTTACTGTTTTGGGAAGTATTGGTCTTCAGGGAATAAGATTATTAAAACCAGAAATTGGAGAAACCATAGCAGTTATAGGCTTAGGATTAATCGGTCTGATTTCAGTTCAAATTCTTAAAGCGAACGGATGTAGAGTCATAGGTATCGATAAAGACTTATCAAAGTGTGAACTTGCTGAGAAATATGGTGCACAGTCTATTTGCTTGCAAAAAGATATTGATCCAGTTAAAAATGTCTTAGAGATCTCCAACGGAATAGGTGCCGATGGTGTTTTAATAACAGCATCAACGAAATCAAATGACGTCATAAGTCAAGCGGCAAATATGTCAAGAGTTCGTGGAAGAATTGTTTTGGTTGGAGTTATTGGCTTAGATATCTCAAGAGATGACTTTTATAAAAAAGAATTAACTTTTCAAGTCTCTTCATCATATGGACCTGGGCGCTACGATTCTAATTATGAGGATAAGGGAATTGATTACCCAGAAGGGTTTGTAAGATGGACAGCTAAAAGAAATTTTGAAGCAATATTAAATTTAATGAATGAAGGTCATATCAATACTGAGTTATTGATTTCTAAGGTTCATGATTTTGATAATGCTGAACATGTCTATGAAAATTTAGATGATGATCAAACTCTTGGCATACTTCTCAAATATAATGGCTCAGAAATACTAAACCATTCAAAAAATAACTTAATAAACTTAAGTCCATCAAAAGATAAGAAAAGTAATTCTTCGATTAATATTGGATTCATTGGTGCTGGTAACTATGCCTCAAGAATCTTGATTCCATGTTTTAAAAAAAATAATATTAATCTTCATACCATCGTTAGCAGCGGAGGTTTTAATAGTAAATTTTTTGGAAATAAGTTTGGCTTTTCTAAGGCATCGTCTGAGACAAGTGATATATTTTCAAATAAGGAAATCGATACAGTAGTCATTGCATCAAGGCATGACTCTCATGCAAATTATATTTTGGAATCT